>OGTC01000019.1_pt1 | contig 150384 bp, 154 predicted proteins | sample 1574531 | NCBI WGS metagenome assembly OGTC01 (sample SAMN03295859, study PRJEB24534) | human gut metagenome | isolation source: fecal sample 2 from infant 9 | host: Homo sapiens | place: USA: Pittsburgh, PA | collected 2014-07 | reverse complement strand
TCGAAGAGTATAAAAACGCCAGACGGCGTTTTTATGGCTATTAAGGTTTGATACGGTGCAACATACGTGGGAATGGAATAGCTTCACGGATGTGTTTAGTTCCAGCTGCGAAGGTCACCATGCGTTCGATACCAATACCAAATCCACCGTGTGGTACTGTACCGTATTTACGAAGATCAAGGTAAAATTCGTACTCAGTACGATCCATACCAAGCTCTTCCATCTTAGCGACAAGCGCATCGTAATCTTCCTCACGCATAGAACCACCAATGATTTCTCCGTAACCTTCTGGTGCAAGCAAGTCTGCACAAAGCACGCGCTCTGGGTTACCAGGAACTGGTTTCATGTAGAAGGCCTTGATAGCTGCTGGGTAGTTAATCACGAAAGTTGGTATACCAAAGTGGTTTGAAATCCATGTTTCGTGTGGTGAACCAAAGTCATCACCATGCTCGAGATGTTCGTAGTCTGCATCCTCATCACCCTCATGTTCTTGCAAGAGGTCAATAGCTTCATCGTAAGTGATTCGTTTGAATGGCTCTGCAATGTAGCGTTTCAAGAGCTCTGTATCACGTTCTAGAGCTTCCAGGGCTTGAGGAGCACGGTCGAGAACACCTTGAAGCAAAGCCTTGACATAAGCTTCTTGCAAGTCAAGTGATTCATCATGTGTCAAGTATGAGTACTCCGCATCCATCATCCAGAACTCTGTCAAGTGACGACGAGTTTTTGATTTCTCCGCACGGAATACTGGACCAAAGTCAAAGACACGACCAAGAGCCATAGCACCAGCTTCAAGATAAAGCTGACCAGATTGACTCAAGTAAGCTGGTGTTCCAAAGTAGTCTGTTTCGAAAAGTTCTGTAGAATCTTCTGCAGCATTTCCTGAAAGGATTGGGCTATCAAATTTCATGAAGCCATTCTTATCAAAGAACTCATAAGTTGCATAGATGATAGCATTACGGATTTGCATGACAGCGACTTGCTTGCGTGAACGAAGCCACAAGTGACGGTTGTCCATCAAGAAATCTGTACCGTGTTCTTTTGGAGTGATTGGATAGTCATGTGATTCACCGATTACTTCAATATCAGTGATATCAAGCTCGTAACCGAACTTAGAGCGTTCATCTTCTTTCACAGTCCCTGTAACGTAAACAGACGTTTCTTGACTCAAGTGTTTGATGGTATCAAATTTTTCGAGTCCAGTTTCTTCACCAAATTTTTCGACAAAATTGGGTTTGAAAGCCACACCTTGGAAGAAGGCAGTTCCGTCACGCAATTGCAAGAAGGCAATTTTCCCTTTTCCTGACTTGTTAGCAACCCAAGCACCAATAGTGACTTCTTGACCAACGTAGTCTTTTACTTCGATAATTGTTACACGTTTTGTCATGTTTTATCTTCCTTTTTTTGTTTAGCTTGTCTAAAGACATTATTACTTACTATTGTACCACAAATAATGCCTGATAGCTAGATTCTATCAGAGAAAAATCTCAGGTTTTATCCAAAAAAACCTCCGCCAAGAGGACGGAGATTAAGCTTCTTATTTTTCCATAAATTGATGCAAACGGCGAATAGCTTCTTTTAATGTATCTAGGTCTGTCGCATAGCTGAGACGGACATTTTCTGGTGCTCCAAATCCTGCTCCAGTAATTAAAGCCAGACCTACTTCCTCAAGAATAGCCGTTGTAAATGCTGTTACGTCGGTATAGCCTTTCATCTCCATAGCCTTCTTGACATTTGGGAAAAGATAGAAGGCTCCTTGAGGTTTGACAACCTCAAAGCCAGGAACTTCACACAAGAGTGGATAGATGGTATTTAAACGTTCTTCAAATGCTTGACGCATAACCTCCACAGAATCTTGCGGTCCAGTCAAAGCTTCAATCGTCGCATATTGAGATACAGCAGTCAGGTTTGAAGTCGTTTGGCCAGTCAATTTACTCATGGCAGCAATAATTTCTGGATCACCTACTGCATAACCAACACGCCAACCTGTCATAGCATAAGCTTTTGATACACCGTTAATAACAATGGTTTGCTTGCGAATGGCTTCTGATAGACTAGAGATTGGAACAAACTCATTTCCGTTATAGACCAAACGACCATAAATATCATCGGCTAAGATGAGAACATCATGTTCAACAGCCCAATTTCCGATGGTCAAGAGTTCCTCACGAGAATAGATCATACCGGTAGGATTAGATGGTGAGTTAAGAACCAAAACTTTGGTCTTATCTGTGCGAGCTGCTTCTAATTGTTCTACAGTTACTTTAAAGTGATTGTCTTCCTTAGCTTGGACAAAGACTGGAACACCACCAGCCATTTTAACCTGATCACCATAGCTGACCCAGTAAGGAGTAGGAATGATGACCTCATCTCCAGGATTAACCACAGCCATAAAGAAAGTGTACAATGAGAACTTTGCACCTGTAGCAAATGTGACTTCATTTGCCGCCACAGAATACCCATAATAACGTTCAAAATAAGTACTAACTGCTGCTTTTAACTCAGGCAAACCTGAAGCTATCGTATAGAAAGAAGCACGTCCATCTCGAATGGCCGCAACAGCAGCATCCTGAATATTTTCAGGAGTATGAAAATCAGGCTGACCCAAGGTTAAGAAAAGAACATCTTTTCCTTCCGCTTTTAACTTCTTTGCTCTGGCATCACTAGCTAGAGTGACACTTTCTTCCATTTCTAAGACACGTTTGGATAGTTTCATAGCTTCTCCTTTTCGATTAGGCTACCAGATTCAAAATCTACTAGATAATAGTCTCCTCCAGACTTGATTTCCCAGACGGGCTTGTCAGCGTAGCGTCCAAAAGTAATCTTGTCAATCTCAGTTGCTCCTTTTTCTCTGACAACCGCTTCAGCTTTTTCTTGAGAAGTCCCTTTTCCTAATTGATATACGTAAATATTATTGTTATTTTTCTCTATTAAAACAGCAACTGGTTTCTGATTCTTATCTTGACCAAGAACACTATAATAGCTCTCTAAGCCATTGAAGATATCAACCTGACTTACTGTTTCTAAATTGGCATACTGCTTGGCAAGTTTTTCCCCTTCGACTTTTGCAGTTTGATAAGGCTTCATACTAAGCCATACCAAATAGAGAAAGGAAGAAGTCACAACTAGAGCCAGCAGGGTCAAACCAATGCTGTACTGAAATAATAGGGAATTTTTTTCTTTTTTTTGTCTCTTTTTCACTCGTCTATTTTACCATCTATCCTAGGGAATTACAAGTGAATTAAGGGGTAGATTCTTGAGTTTCAACCTACTTTCAGGCCTTCAAATATAAGCTCCAACTGTTAATTAATAGGTTTTTCTGTATCTACTATTCATAGTTTAAATTTTCCAATGCATCACTTTTATTATCTGAGCAAATTTCTTGCAAATGATTTTCTGTTGTTGTAACATAGATCATAACAACAGAAAATCTTAAGGAGACTTCCTATGTCTAAAAAAGTATTATTTATCATTGGCTCACTTCGTGAAGGGTCTTTTAACCACCAAATGGCGCTAGAAGCCGAAAAATCTCTTGCAGGAAAAGCTGAGGTGAGCTACCTTGATTACTCATCAATCCCACTTTTTAACCAAGAACTTGAAGTTCCAACTCTTCCATCTGTTGCATCTGCACGTGAGGCAGTTCTGGCTGCTGATGCCATCTGGATTTTCTCTCCAGTTTACAACTTCTCAATTCCTGGAACAGTGAAAAATTTACTTGACTGGCTTTCACGCGCTCTTGATTTATCTGAAACTCGTGGTCCATCTGCACTTCAGGATAAAATTGTTACTGTATCTTCAGTTGCAAATGCAGGTCACGAACAACTATTTGCAATATACAAAGACCTCTTGCCATTCATCCGTACACAAATCGTAGGTGAATTTACTGCATCTCGTATCAATGATTCTGCTTGGGCAGATGGCCATTTAGTCCTCGAAGACAAGGTTGCTGCTTCTCTAAAACAACAAGTTGAAGATTTGGTTCAAGCTATTCAATAATCTCATGTGAAAGAAAAAGATAGTAGAAATAAGATTTTCTACTATCTTTTTGTTAATCAACAAGTTCTGAAATCATACTATGTTTGAGTGGTAGACTACACATCACTAGAAGGAAGATGAAGGCTGACTGAATCCAGAATAGGGCCAAGTCAAAAATTCCATGCACAGCGACCACTGTTATAAATGAAAGATAAAGTCCAAGGATCGGTCGTTTACTTGGTACTTGACTCATATCAATCAACATACGTATTGGATTTGAAGAGGCAATCCCCAACAATACAGTACCTACCACGCCATAACTCAATATCGTATCAATATAGATACTGTGCGCATGTTCATGATAAGGGGCAAAAATACGAGGATAAGAATGCATGTACGTTAGTGGGCCCTCTCCCCAGAAGGGATTTTGTTTGAATAAGGCCATTCCTGCATTCCAGATAGATACTCGTTCTTCCATAGATGAATCAAGCGTTCCCATTCGAACTCCCAAATCACTCGAGAAGAGAAAAGCTAAACCGACACCAAAAACTCCAATACTTAGCCAAAAAGCACGCCAGTTTTTAATGGTTGTGAAAAGATAAATAATCGCACCAAAAATAATCGCTGGAAAAGCTGTTCTATTTTGAGTAAAGTTCAGTCCAAATAAATTAGCAAAGATTGCAAGCACTGAGAAGATTCTCAACCATCTCAATCTAGTCGTACTAATTAAGTAAAACCCAATCATGATACAGAAACAACAGATAATCCCATAATAGTTAGGGTTAAAGAAAGCTACTTCTGCTCGGTTCTGATGCCAAACCTGCATCTTAGGTGATAAAAAGGTGTAATCAAATTTCTTTACAATTTGAAAATGTTCCAGAGCTGCGAAAAACGATGCTAGCACACTAAGCGATAGAATTGCTTGTAACACCAATCTAAAAAATTGAGGGGTTAGGTGAGCCTGGTAATAGTAAAAGAAAATTGCAAAGAGGAACATCCCTAAAGTAGCAACCATCCCCATCACATTTTGTGCAAGAAGAGAGATGACACCACTATAGCCAATAAATAAAAGTAACACGGCATGATTAGAGAGTCGTTTTAAAATTCCCTTCATTTCTCCAGTAAATATAAGACCTATTAAGTACGCGATAAAAATAATGACGAAAATATAAAAAGGCAAGAAAATGCTTAAAATAACACCTAACAAGATTAACTCTTGCTTAGACAAGCCTTTCAATTTTTCAATGATGCCTATTGATTTCACAACAGATCCTTTCTTTCTGAGATCTAAAACCCAGATATATAAAACTATTATATCATTTTACCATTTTTCGAAGAATTTGAAAACCACTTTATTCACATCAACTTGACTAAAACTTGGTAAAAATTTATTGGAAACCAGGATTCGCCCATTATAAGCGGTCAAACTTTTATAAAATTATGGTACAATAAAATTAATTTCCCAAGAAAGGGGCTACCATGAAATCTTATCAAGAAGTTTATAAAATATTAGCTAGTGAAACAGATTATGTAAGTGGAGAAAAAATCGGTGACCTATTAAACCTCTCTCGTACCTCTATTTGGAAGGCTATTCAGCGACTCCAGCAAGAAGGTTTAGAAATTGACAGCATCAAAAACCGTGGGTATAAACTTCTCCAAGGAGATCTCATCTTACCTCAAGAAATAGATGCCAACAGCCCAATCTCAGTTCAATTTAAACCGATCACCAAATCAACCCAGAGTGATGCTAAGGAGGCCATGGAAGTTGGTGCCAAAGGGGATACTCTCTACCTCTCAACCAGCCAAACTATGGGGCACGGCCGCTTTCAACGTCCTTACTATTCCCCTGAGCAGGGGGGGATTTATATGTCCCTTCATATCAAACCCAATCTCCCTTACGATGCATTGCCAGCTTACACACTCTTAACAGCAGGAGCAATCTACAAAGCCATTAAAAATCTATGCTTGATTGATGTGGATATCAAATGGGTCAACGACATCTATCTCCATCAGAAGAAAATAGCTGGTATCTTGACAGAGGCTATAACATCTGTCGAGACGGGTCTGGTGACAGATGTGATCATCGGTGTTGGTATCAACTTTTCCATTTCAGATTTTCCAAAAGAGTTGATAAACAAAGCAGGAAGTCTATTTACTCCTCCTGCTCCCATCACCCGAAATGAACTCATCGCAGAAATCTGGAAATGTTTTTACGAAACGGAAGCCGATGAACTTCTCTATCTCTATAAAAAACGCTCGATCGTTTTAGGAAAAGAGGTTTCCTTTGTGCAAGAACACCAAACTTTTACAGGAAAAGCTTGTGACATCTCTGACAAGGGCCAACTTCAAGTTCAACTGAGTGATGGAAATATCATCTGGCTCAATAGTGGTGAAATTTCTCTCACTAAATGGTAAAATCTTGTGAACAACATGAAAAAACGACCTCTCTTTTGCGAAGGTCGATTTTTTTATTGTTTATTTTTTCAAACGTTCAACGTCACGCGCAATGACCAATTCCTCGTCTGTTGGAATTACAAGTACTCGAACACTTGCTTCATCTGTCGAAATATCTCCAGTTGCACCAAATACATTTTTCTCTGGATCTACATCGCAACCAAACCAAGAAATCCCTGAAATGACAGCATCACGTACATGAACAGAATTTTCACCGATACCCGCTGTGAAAATAATAGCATCTGCTCCGTTCAGAACAGCCAAGTATTGTCCGATGTGTTTTTGGATACGATCAACATACATTTCATAAGCCAAAGTAGCATCATGATCCCCTGCTTCCATAGCAGCAATCACATCGCGCATATCACTAGACTTACCTGAAACACCCATCAATCCTGACTCACGGTTGAGAATACGACTAATATCCTCAGGCTTATTAAAGTCCTCTGTATATTGCATTAAATAAGGAATGATAGCTGGGTCAATATCCCCTGTACGAGTTCCCATCATTACACCACCAAGCGGAGTAAATCCCATTGAGGTATCAACAGATTTTCCACCCTTAACAGCAGTAATAGAAGCACCGTTACCGATGTGGCAGGTAATTAACTTCAACTCTTCAAGTGGACGACCCAAAACCTTGGCTGCTTCTTGAGCAACATACTGATGGCTAGTCCCATGGGCTCCGTACTTACGAACCTTGTTTTCTGTGTAATATTTTGTAGGTAGAGGGTAGCGATATGCTTTCTCTGGCATACTTGTATGGAAGGAAGTATCAAAAACAACGACACTCGTAATATCTGGCAATAATTCCTTGAAGGCACGAATTCCCGCAGCATTTGCAGGGTTGTGCAATGGAGCAAGAAGACCTAACTCTTCAACTTTTTCAATTACATCGCCTTCAACGACTGTAGACTCTTTGAAGTACTCTCCACCAGCAACGACACGGTGTCCAACACCAGTAATTTCATCATAAGATTTAATAATATCAAAACGAATCAAGTCATCAAGCAAAATTTTAACTGCCAAAGTATGGTTGTCAATGTCGAGGACTTGTTGTTCTGAACGACCATCAAATTTAACTGTGGAAATAGAATCCTTCAATCCAATTCGCTCAATCAACCCTTTTGCCAAAACTTTTTCTTCTGGCATTTGGTAGAGTTGCCATTTCAAACTTGAGCTTCCAGCGTTAATTGCAATGGTTTTTGTCATAATGTTTCCCCTTTTAAGCGTTTTCAACTATTATATCAAAATTTGCACTAGATTTCATGTCCTTGACACCAATTTTGAAAATTTTCTTTAAATTCCATCAAAATTTCAGGGTCACGAAGACTGGTAAGTGGATAAACAAATGGTTCAAGACCTTCTACTGCTTTCTTTTTCAGAACAAAAATAGTCTTAGAATGTGCTCCTTGAGCGAAGAGATCTTCTGGCAAAGCTATGATTGCCACTAGTTGAGCTTGCTCAGTCAGCCATGTTTTCAAAAGTTCACTCTGAGTACTTGTCAGGAGATCTGTTGGAGCTAAAAATATCGCATAACCATCTGTTTTAAGATACTTGAGTGATTGTTCCATTAACAAATGATGAGCATAAGTATGTTCATTCTTAGCAGCTACTTGATATCGTGAGGCTGTCTGATCATCTGGATAGTAACCAACAGGTAAGTCACTGACTATAATATCACTTTCTTTTAATACTTGTGGACGCACCGCATCTCCTTGGGCAAAGCCCATTTGTAGATCCATAACTTCAGCCATGCTTGCTGCCAGATCAATCAAGAGGTCATCAAGTTCTATCCCGAGATAGTTTACCTTTTTGTTCATAGATGTCAAGAAGCTAGCTCCCAAAATTCCCATCCCAGAGCCTAACTCTAATAGACTGACGCTCTCAGCAGACCAAAGTTGTTCTATGATAAAAATCATCAAATGACCAATTACATCCGGTGTAAACTGGTGATTGGCTTGCAGAGTTTCCGTTTGAGCCGCCTTCATTAACAAGAATTGATAGACCCGTAACCACTCCTCTTTTCGAAGTGCCAAACGTTTTAAGGCCTGGTTGTTTTTCTTGACATCTTCCAAATTTGTCTGACCATCCAGATAAATCCCATTTTGTTCAACTAAGGCATCATAAAAGCTTGTCGCCAAATCGTTTTGAATGATTTGGACATTTTCTAGTAAATAGGTGTATGCTTGTTCAATTTTTTCGAAATTCATATTCTTATCTTACCAAATTCAGAGCTGATTTTCCAGATTTTCATAATGCTGAAAATAAATTTAAAAACCTAAGAGATGACTCTCAAAGGTTCTTTTCTTTCTATTTGCGATTTTCAACCGCTGCTGTTACAAAAGCAGTGTAGAGTTCTTCTGGGCGATTTGGTCTACTTGAAAGCTCTGGATGGTACTGACAAGCCACAAAGAATTTGTTCTCTGGAATCTCAACGATTTCTACCAAGCGATTGTCTGGTGACACTCCTGAAAAGACAAAACCTGCTCCTTCAAACTGTTCACGAAAGGCATTGTTAAATTCATAACGGTGACGGTGACGGCGTTGCACCACCTCTTTGTTATGATAAGCTGCTGCTGTCTTAGAACCACGTTTTAACTTAGAAGGATAAAGTCCCAAGCGAAGGGTTCCACCCATGTCTTCAACATCAATCTGATCACGCATAATATCGATGATAGGATAGTTTGTATCTGGGTCAAGCTCTGTTGAATTAGCCCCTGTAAGCCCTAAAACATTACGAGCAAACTCGATACAGGTCAACTGCATTCCCAAGCAGACTCCCAGCATTGGTACATCATTTTCACGCGCATAGCGAATGGCTTCAATCTTACCTTCTGTTCCACGTTGGCCAAAACCACCTGGTACAATGATTCCATCAGCGTTTGATAGAAGTTCTGCTACATTGTCAGCTGTCACGTCGTTCGCATTGATCCAATCAATCTTCACTTCTGCATCATTGACATAACCAGAATGCTTCAAAGCTTCAACAACAGAGATATAGGCATCTTGTAACTCCACATATTTACCAACAAGAGCAATCTTGACTTGTTTTTTAAGGTTCATGACCTTGTCAACCATGGCTGACCACTCTGTCATGTCTGCTGCAGGTGCATCAATTTTCAAATGATCACAGACGATTTGATCCATGCCTTGAGCTTGCAGATTAAGCGGAATTTGGTAAAGATGGTCCACATTTAATGACTCGATAACAGCTTCTGGTGCCACATCACAGAACTGGGCTAGTTTATTTTTAATTCCTTGTCCAGCTGGCTTTTCTGTACGGATGACCAACATATTTGGCTGAATCCCCAGACCACGCAATTCTTTAACAGAGTGCTGAGTTGGTTTGGTCTTCATTTCACCGGCTGCCTTGAGGTAAGGAAGCAAGGTCGTATGGATATACATGACATTATCTGCTCCGACATCAGACTTCATTTGACGAAGTGCCTCTAAGAATGGAAGGGATTCGATATCCCCTACTGTTCCGCCAACCTCTGTAATAATAACATCAGAGTCAGTTGTCAGTGCAGCACGCTTGATTTTTTCTTTCAAGGCATCAGTGATATGAGGAATGACTTGGACAGTTGCACCTAAATATTCACCGCGACGTTCCTTGCGAAGAACTTCACTATAGATTTTACCAGTTGTCACATTTGAGTATTTATTAAGATTGATATCAATAAAACGTTCATAGTGACCCAAGTCCAAATCTGTCTCAGCCCCATCATCTGTTACAAATACTTCTCCGTGCTGGTAAGGGCTCATGGTCCCTGGGTCAATATTGATATAAGGGTCAAATTTTTGAATAGTTACCTTCAAACCACGGTTTTTCAACAGTCGTCCTAGACTTGCTGCAACAATTCCTTTCCCAATAGACGATACCACACCACCAGTTACAAAAATATATTTCGTAGACATAGATTCCTCTTTCTAAAGTACTCAAGACCCTGTTCACTAGAAGGGGAGATAGGAAACAGGACCTTCATTGCTAACTAACATCCAAGATGAAAAATTCCTGGAAAAATAAAAATAGCTCCCTAATAACTAGGGAGCTCCGACCTCTAAAAGAGGTGCCCGAACAATATATTACCTCAATTTGAACCATTTGTCAAATGTAATCAATCATAAAATTTTTAGCGTCTTATATCCTAGAATGGATTAATTCTAAAAAAATGACAAGGAAATCTTCCTTGTCATTTAGCATTATTCTTCTTCATCCTCAGAATCTTCGTCATCTTCTTCGTTAAGATCGACATCTTCTCCAAGGTCATCTGGTGCAATTTCGTTGATTTCAGCGTCGTAGGCTTCTACTTCATTCTTCTCATCGTCTGGATTTTCATCATCGTAAGAAAGAGCTGGATCTTCTTCGTAGGCATCTTCATCTTCAGGATCATCTGCACCATAATCAATGGCATCCGTATCTCCATCCATAAAGGCATTAACGCGTTTTTTCTTAGCCTTAGGTGCTACTTCCTCATCATCGCTTTCTTCAAGAGCGATAATTTCTTCGTCAATTTCATCAACTCCATACCATGAACGAAGGCCCCATTTGTTATCTCCAAGAGAGATAAAGCTACCATCAAAGTTCAACTCTGTATAGAACAAAGGTAGTGCTTCGCGAATATCGCTATTAGAGGTACCAAGATAGTTTTGGATTTCGTTGACTAAATCGCTAAAATGCATCTCGTGATCGCGACCACGTTGTTCCAAGATGGCACGAGCCACCTCAATCATAGATAGTTCACTTTTTTCTTGCCCAGCAAATACTTCTAATTCCAAAGCGTTTCTCCTCTTTTTTTACTACTAACACCAGAGCATATAAACTCTGGTCTCATTTTATCACGTACTCTTTATTGTACGATAATTTTCTTTATTAGTCAAAGGTTTAGAAGAAATAAATGTGAAATATTTCAGATAATTGAAAGACCTGTGAACATGACCAAAGGTCTATTGATTTATTTATGACTCAAGGATGCAGCTCCAATGCCAACTACAAACTGCAAGAGGATTCCTACCTAGATAAAGGACCATTTGTTGCGCCAGATTAAGTAAAAGCCCCCCTCAGGTCCTGCCAGCAGCTCCGTTTCATCTCCATTCCTTTCCTTTTCTTTTCTTTCATTCCCCTAGAATAGCGGAAAGGCCTTCTCTTGTCAATGCATTTCAAAAGAAAAAGGCTGGGAAACCCAACCTTTTCTGATCATTCTGCTAATAGCACTTCCTTAATCGTTTGTTTTTGGAGTTTTCTGTTTGAGAGATAAAAGAGGCTTTCATAAACCACCGCAAAACCGAGCAAGGTCCAACAGCAAACGTTCCAGTCAAAGTTGTGCTCAATCTTTTCAGGTACCGTATCTTTGATTACACCAATCAAAATTTCCATGATGCCATATTGATAAGCCGTCCCAAGAGCAAATCCTAGATAAGCCCAGAAACGATAAGGAGCGAGAATATGACTTTGGCATTCACGATCGGTGTAGCCAAAAGCCTTCATCAAAGCCAAGGTTTCACGACTTTCTGAAACGACAATCCCCAATGACAAAAAGAGGATCGAGAAAGAAAGGATCAAACCAATCATAATCATCATCGTTTGGATGATGTTATCTGTGTAGTCCCTTAGCCCAAAAGACAATTGAACCATGGCCGCAAAACACATGGAGCCAAAGACCACAAAAAACAGGATCGACTTTCTCCCCCAAATCAGCGACGAAGACAGCTCTTTTAGGAAGGATTTTTCTTTCTTGGAAACCCTTTTTCTCCTTTTGACCTTGACAGGGCTTGGGGATTTTTTCAATAGGCGAAGGGCCGGCGTTTGTAGTTGTCTTCTAGCATAACCAATCGCAAGGACCATAAAGAAGGTCGTTGGCAGCATCACCAAAACAACTAAGAGCTGCCAGTGAAAATGAATGGTAATGTCTGGCAAAATCCCCTTCTCATTGCGAAAGTCATAAAAATGACCCATCATAAGAAAAGAAGCAAAATAACCAAGAAGCGCTCCAACTCCAAAACTGAGTCCAAAAGCCCAAAATCGTTTCGCTAACTGGCCATTGCTATAGCCCAAAGCCTTTAAAATTCCTAATTGTTCCTTGTGGTCATCGACAAATTGTTTGATATAAAAACACATGAGAAGGATCGACGTCAAGGACAAGACGACCCCACTGACCATGGCCACCATCCAGGAAAGCGAAACCTGGGCATCATAGTAGGTCTGAATCATGGGATTGGTTTTAGAAATCTCCAACTGCTCAATATCCAAGTAAAAATTCAAGAAGAGATTGGCCACAAAGACCGCACAAGCTCCAATGATACTGACGACAACTAATTTTCGAATATCTTTTACTGAAAACATGGCTTACCATCCAATCTCATAAGCAGTCTGAGGCTGATCATTAGTCACAATTTGGGTAATCTTGCCACTATTGACACGAATGATGGTTCTGGCCATATCCGCAATATTTTGGTTGTGTGTCACCATGATTAAGGTAAAGCCCAATTTTTCCTTCAACTTCCAGATATAGTCCAGAATCTTGCGCCCTGTTTCTTCATCCAGGGCCCCCGTCGGCTCATCTAAGAAAAGGATCTCTGGCTTTTTAGCCAAGGCCCGAGCAATGGATACTCTCTGCTGTTCCCCACCAGACAATTCACTTGGATACTTATCTAGCTTATCGCCAAGACCCAAATCTTCGATAATCTGCAAAAAATCATGATTGTTTGCCAGGTCAGCTCCCATCTTTACATTCTGTCTGACCGTCAAATTAGGCAATAAATAATACTGCTGAAAAATAAAGGCAATCTTCTCACGTCTAAAGGCTGTCAATTGAGCATCTGTGAGCTGCGATAAATCCTGTCCTTGAATGAGAATATGCCCCTCATCTACCTTTTCTAATCCCGACAATACGTTTAAGAGGGTTGACTTTCCTGATCCAGAAGGACCTAGGATAACTACATCATCCTGGTCTTGAATCTGCAAATCAATACCTTTTAAGACCTTGGTTTGGCCGTAACTTTTGTGAACATTTTCTAGTTGAATCATTTCTTTCCTACCATTTCTTTGATGAGAGATTGACAAACTTCTGTCAATAAACCAATCACTTCTTCCATGCTGAACTGATAAATACCAGAAGCAACCATAGAGGCCATACCGTGTGAGTAGATGAATAGATGCTGGTACAAGCGACTAGCTTCCTCTAGCGTCAACGGATAGTCTGCGACAATCGAATCCAGAACCAATTGGTAACTATGATCCTTCATGGGAAGAAAATCTTGAAAGCGACGAATCGGATCTTTGCTAGGATTTTGGAAAAGCAATTGAAAAAGTTGGGGCTCTTTTGAGGCAAACAGGATATAAGCAACTCCGACAGATCGAAAAGGCTTCTCATCTTCTAAAGCCTTTCGTATATACTCCACCACCACCATCTCCGCAGCAACAATAACCTCTGCTTGTAACTCAGCCATATTTGCAAATTGCCCAAAAATGACTCTTGGTGTGGCTCCCAATTTCTCTGCTAATGCTCGAGCCGTCAAACTAGCTATTCCCTCTTCTCTCACCAATTGTAAAGCTGTCCCAATCATAGCCTCTTTACTAAATTTAACCTTGGGTGGCATAAGACTCCTTTCTCGCAACAGTTGTTGCGCAACATTTGTTACCTAAAAGATTACCATAACAAAGAAAACTTGTCAAGAAAAATCTGTAAAGCATAGTACAAAAAAACCAGCTCACTGATACAAGTGACGTCTGGTATACTAAATCTATTCCCGAAGATTCGAACGGCACTTGAAAACTTTACCCAGCAGGACCTCACACTGGCCAAAGCCATAGATATCCGTTAGGTCAAAGGTGTTGATGCCAATCGACAAGGCCGCCTCCACCTCATCTTCACTCATCTGGTTGATCAGCATCATCCCAAGGACAATGATTAACAAATGCTCATTTTCAGCCGCATCCATATAGTTCATGTCCTTCTCCTTTTCATTCTTTTTTCATTATAAAGTAAAGAAGATCAGACATCAATGAATTCGCAAAGCAAAAACACCTCCAGTATTCACTGAAGGTGTCTCTTTTAGCGATAGCTTAAAGCTCGTTTAAAGGTTTTCCAGATACCTAAATCGTCTGTTTGAAGGACTAGGCTAGCATAGATACGGGCAATAAGCACTGTTCCCACGATGGTAAAGAGGACCGCAATTCCTAAAGAAGCCCAAGATTCAAGACCAATCGCATAGCCATTGATGGTACGGTAAGGCATGAAGAAGGTTGAGATAAAAGGAATGTACGAACCGATCTTCAATAAGAAGACATCTCCGGCACTTCCCAAGGCGGTTACCCCAAAGAAACTAAAGATGACTAACATCATCAGTGGCGAAATCGCTTTTCCCGAATCTTCAGGTCGTGCTACTGTGGAGCCTAAGAAAGCAGAGAGCACCACATACATAAAGATCCCAGTAATAATGAAGAAGACCGTATTAAGCGAAATCGACTCTGCTAGGTGCTGGGTAATCGGAGAGTTTGGCGCGAGGATATCCTTGACAACAGGGATATCTGCTCTAAAGATCCAAACAGTTACCAAACCAATCACATAGACAAAAATGTGGGTAAAAATCACTCCGAAGAGTCCGAGCATGCGTGCAAAGAAATAGTCGGTTGCTTTGATACTGGAGAAGACCACTTCCATGATCTTGGTTCCCTTTTCGCTGGCCACTTCTTGGGCTGTGATACTAGAGTAGAAGATTAATATCATATAAAGCAACATTCCCAGACCACCTGCAACCATGGTTTGTACCATTTTCAAGCCTTCTTTTTTTTCATCAATTTTTTCTTTGAGAGAAACCTGTTGAGACAAGGCCGTGACTTGTTCTTTGCTTAGATTGGCACGCGCTAGATTGATTCCTTGTTGGACTTGGCTTAACTTCGCAGAGACAAGGCTTTTCAATTCTGTTTTCATGGCTTGGTCGCCCACATAAGTAGCTTCTAGCTGGCCATTTTTTTCATCTACCGTTAGGTAAGCAGCGGCTTTTTCATCCTTGATGGCTTTTTTAGCTGCAGCTTCATCTTTGTAGTCCAAGGTCAATCCATCGGTCCCTTTGAGGCTTTCTTTGACAGCTGGCAGTTCTGTTACCAAGGCCACCTGGTTCTTCGCATCTGTAGAAGAATCCGTCAAATAACCGATTCCGACGCCCAATCCTAAAAAAAGGAAAGGGCCCAAGACCATGAAGAGAAAACTCCATGATTTCACTTGTCTGATATAGGTTTCTTTCATTACGACAAACATCTGCTTCATACTTCTACTCCTGATTCAAGTTTAAAGATTTCATCAATAGTTGGAGCTTGGTGGTCAAAGGTCGCAAGGTAGTGGCCCTTGGTCAAGCGATCAAATAATTCTGGACCAGCTGATGCGTCATCCAAGATCAGCTTCCAAGTCCCTTGCTTAGTCATGCTAACCTTAGTCACGTGTGGGAGAGCTTCTAGCTCTTCTTTGCTAAAGTCGTTAGAGACAAAGAGGCGGGTCTTGCCATAGCTATTACGGACCTCTTGGACAGGACCTGATAGGACAACCGAACCATCACGGATCATAAGAATATCATCACACAACTCTTCAACATTGGTCATGACGTGGTCAGAAAAGATAATGGTCGCCCCACGCTCTTTTTCTTCAAAGATGACCTGCTTGAGCAACTCGGTATTAACTGGATCTAAACCACTAAAGGGTTCATCGAGGATAATCAAATCTGGTTCATGCATTAAAGTAATGATCAGCTGAATCTTTTGTTGATTCCCTTTTGAGAGGCTCTTAATTTTATCAGTTAATTTCCCTTTTACTTGGAGTTTTTCCATCCAGATCGGTAATTTTTCCTTGACCTCAGCGGTGCTCATCCCTTTTAAGGTAGCCAAATAACGAACTTGTTCAAGGACTGTTAACTTAGGCATGAGACTTCGTTCTTCAGGGAGATAACCAATGCGAGCATAGGTTTCCTGACGAATTTCCTGTCCATCAAACTGAATTTCTCCCTGATAATCCAAAAATTTCAAGATACTATGAAAAATAGTGGTCTTTCCAGCTCCATTTTTACCAACTAGGCCTAAAATACGACCTGGTCGTGCTTGAATGTCAACACCAAACAAAACTTGCTTAGGCCCAAAACTTTTCTCTAGATTTCTTACTTCGAGCATTACCTACTCCTTTAAATTTATTACACTAATTATAATTTTTTAAAGTAGATATTGCAAGGATTTACTTACATTTTTATTGATAGGATGTACTGGCAATCTTTTATATCAAAATGAATAAGATTAAACTTTATTATATTTCCAATGATAGGTATTTACAAAGACAAAAAAATCCATCCTTTAGGATGGATTTTAGGTTTTTATCTTACTTCTGCATTTACTTTTTCTTCGAGTGAAGCTTGAATTTTTTCCATGTAGCGTGCGACTTCTTCGTCTGTCAAGCTATCTTCTGGATTTTGGAAGGTCAAGCTATAAGCCATAGACTTCATACCAAGTCCTAGTTTTTCACCTGAGAAGACGTCAAAGAGTTTGATAGCTGTCAAACGTTTCACGCCTGCAGATTTGATGGCATCAACTACATCTTGGTGAGTCACTTCTGCTTTGAGGAGAAGGGCGATATCGCGGCTCACCGCTGGGAATTTGGTGATTTCCACAAATGGAGCTGCTGGTTGAAGAGCTTTCTCGATAGCTGAAAGGTTGAGCTCAGCTACATAAGTCTCTGGAATATCGTAAGCCTTAGCTGTTACAGGGTGGACTTGTCCCAAGACCCCAATCACTTGGTCCCCTAGTGAGATCAAGGCTGTACGTCCTGGGTGAAGGCTAGCAATTTCAGAGGTTGCTGTATAAGTCACTTCAAGACCCAAACGAGCAAAGAGAGCTTCAAGGATTCCCTTGGCATAGAAGAAGTCAACCGGAACGGCTGCAGTTTGGAAGTCTTTCTCAGCGACTAAACCAGTCAAGGCAAAAGCAAAGCTATTAATTTCATTTGGCAAGTCTTCTTTTGGATTACCAGTTTGCTCAAAGACTTTTCCAATCTCATAAAGAGCCAAATTCTTGTTCTTACGTGCGACGTTGTAGGCAACTGTATCCAAGATACCTGAAATCATGTTTTGACGGAGGACTGAGCGATCCACTGTCATTGGCCACATGAGTTCAGTTAGATTACTTGGTTGAATCGTAAACTCAACTGCTTTTTCAGGAGTTGTCAGTGCATAAGTGATGATTTCTGTCAATCCAGCCCCTTCAGCAATAGTACGAACTTGGCGACGCAATTTTTGAGTTGCTGTCAAAGCACCAGCTGTACCATCAGAAACTGGAAGACTAGCTGGCAAGCGATCATAACCGTAGATCCGAGCGATTTCTTCAAAGAGATCTGCTTCAATCGAAATATCCCACCGACGACGAGGCACGCTCACTGTAAAGCTTTCTGCATTTCCAGAAAGGCCAAATCCAAGACGGCGGAAGACATCTTCTACATCTACGTAGGAGAGCTCAGTACCAAGGACACGGTTAACGTCTGCAAGAGTCGAAGAAACTTCTACATCAGAAGTGTCCAACTGTCCTGCTGAAACGATACCTTTACGCACAGTCGCACCTGCAAGCTCTGCAATCAAGCTCGCTGCCGCATCTAAGGCTTCATTAACGGTTGCCACGTTAATCCCTTTTTCAAAACGAGAAGACGATTCAGAACGAAGGTTAAGGCGACCACTGGTCTTACGGATTGAAGTTCCATCAAAGACGGCGACTTCAAGGACAACACGACTAGATTTTTCAGAGATTTCTGTAGCCTCCCCACCCATGACACCTGCAAGGGCAACTGGTTTGTCAGCGACAGTGATGACCAAGTCAGCTTCTGCAAGTTCACGCTCTTCCCCGTCCAAGGTCACCAATTTCTCACCAGCACGTGCTTCACGCACACGAATCTCGCTTCCTTCAAAGGTATCCAAGTCAAAGGCATGCATTGGTTGACCAAAGTAAAGCAAGATATAGTTGGTCACGTCGACGACATTGTTAATCGGACGGATGCCTTCGTTCATGAGGAGATTTTGCAACCATTGTGGACTTGGTGCGATGGTCACATTGTCCAAGATACGAGTTGCATAGTAAGGAGCCTTGTCTGTATCAATGCTGACAGAAAGAGCATCGGCTGCAGATTGATCCGTTTCTGTTAAAGTAAATTCTTTGAAGTTGACTGCCTTGTCATAGATAGCTGCTACTTCGTACGCTACTCCACGCATAGAAAGGGCATCGGCACGGTTTGGAGTGATAGAAAGCTCGATGATTTCATCATCCAAGTCGAGGTAAGAGAAGACTTCCTCACCTGGTACGGCATCTTGAGGCAAGATTTGAATGCCATCTGCGAATTCTTTTGGTACAACGGAGTCAGAAATCCCTAATTCACCAAGTGAACAGATCATCCCAAGGGATTCCATCCCTCGGATTTTTCCTTTTTTAATCTTGTAGTTATCAGCGATACGAGCACCTGGAAGAGCCACCATTACCTTGATGCCTGCACGCACATTTGGTGCTCCACAGACGATTTGACGAGCTTCTTCTTCACCCACATTGACTTGGCAGACATGAAGGTGTGTTTCTGGCACATCTTCACAAGTCAAGACTTCTCCGACGACAATTTTTGAGAGACCAGCAGCAGGTGATTCCACACCTTCTACTTCGATCCCTGTGGTTGACATTTTTTCAGCCAACTCTTCTGATGGTACATCAATGTCCACCAATTCTTTTAACCATTTGTATGATACTAACATAATTCTGAGCATAAGATCTCAATAAGTGAGACCTTTTTCAATTCCTTTCTTTTTCTTCGAGTCAGTCCTCACCATTTCTCGGCGAGAGAAAATGACTAGAACTGTATAGGACTGTATTTCAGGTTTCAATCTTATTTAAACTGTTCTGAGAAGCGGATATCCCCTTGGTAGAAACCGCGAATATCATTGATTCCGTAACGAAGCATGGCCACACGCTCTTGACCAAGTCCAAAGGCAAATCCTGAATAGACTGTTGAATCAATGCCACTCATCTCAAGGACGCGTGGGTGAACCATACCGGCCCCCATAATTTCAATCCAACCAGTTTTCTTACAGACATTACATCCCGCTCTACAACATTTGAAGCAAGAAACGTCCACTTCAACCGATGGCTCGGTAAATGGGAAGTAAGATGGACGCAGACGGATTTGACGTTCTGCACCAAACATCTTTTGCACGATCAACTGAAGCGTTCCTTGAAGGTCAGCCATGGAAATGTTTTTCCCAACAACCAAACCCTCGATTTGATGGAATTGGTGACTATGGGTCGCATCATCTGTATCCCGGCGGAACACACGTCCTGGTGAAATCATCTTCAAAGGACCTTTAGAAAAGTCATGAGCATCCATAGCACGCGCCTGAACTGGAGACGTGTGAGTACGAAGCAAGATTTCATCTGTGATATAGAAAGTGTCTTGCATATCACGGGCTGGGTGGTCCTTTGGAAGGTTCATACGCTCAAAATTGTAGTAGTCTTGCTCCACTTCAAAGCCGTCTACGACTTGATACCCCATCCCGATAAAGATATCTTCGATTTCTTCACTGGTTTGTGTCAAAACATGTCGGTAACCACTAGCAACCGGACGACCTGGAAGTGTCACATCGATACTCTCACTAGCAAGTTTAGCTGCAACTTTCTTTTCTTCCAAGATTTTAGCTGTTTCTTCAAAGGCAGCTGTTAAGACATCACGCGCTTCATTAACGTGTTTTCCGATAACAGGGCGCATTTCAGCGGACACATCCTTCATCCCTTTAAGAATTTCAGTCAGTGATCCTTTTTTACCAAGGACAGAGACGCGCAATTCTTGTAGTTCTTTTTCATTTTCAGCAGAAATCTGCTTCAAGCTGGCTAGCGTTTCTTCACGAAGCGCTTTTAATTGTTCTTCAATAGTTGACATAATTCCTCCATCAGTCTCTCCTAGATGAAAAGAAAACCACGTATCAAAAACTCCACTCGGAGCGTTGACACGCGGTACCATCCGTTTTCATCTGACAAGTCAGACCTTCATTTCTAAATCTATATGCAAGTGAATTCACTCAACTTTCATGCAAAAGGCTTTCAGTCACGGCCTTTCTCCCTGTTTCACTTCCCTTAAGCTACTAGTCTTGCAGATTCCTATTTAATTACTATTTATTTTATCAAATTCCAAGCATTCTTGCAAGATATTTAGTGACTAATCAACATAGTCCCCACCTTCAAAGCCATAATACTCTTCCAAACTAAGGCCACTTGCAGCAATTTCTTTAGCTTCTTTGCCGACGTAGCGAAGATGCCATTCCTCAGCCATATAACCTGTTTCTTTTTCCTTACCTTTGAGATAGCGAACGACAAAACCATAGTCAGCTGCATGATCTAACAACCATTGGGCTGCCTTAGGTTCTGTAACTAGATCACCATTTGTTCCAATTATGTCAAAGGCAAGACCAGTTTGATGTTCACTATAACCAGGTCTTGCAGAATAGCGGTCAGCCCCAGCTTTACCATCTTTTGTGACATAATCTTGATACAGTTTGACTTGATTCTCATAGCTTCTAAAGCCACTATAGTGATCACTAATTGGAAAACCTGCTTCCTGCATTGCTTTAATGAGTTTCATCAGCTGAGCTTTAGCTGTGGGATTTTCACCTGGATTATAATCTTTGGACATAGGATAATGCTTATTTGCAACTACTATCTCATCGTACTTCCCTTGAATGCTGTAGTGATCTCCTTTATCTACTACTTCTGCTTTCTTTTGACCAGCTTCCTGAGACTTACTTCCTGCAGTTCCTTCTTTAACAGTTGCTTGTTCTGAGGTCCCTTTTGCGTTAGGACTCGCTGACTTTTCTTGCGAACAAGCCACTAATGTCAAGGCTAACAAGCCTGATAAGACTAGATATCTCTTTTTCATGGTTTATCCTTTCATACGATAACTTTGTCCAATTCAACAGATAAAGATTGGATTAAGTGTTCTAATTGTTGAGATTGTACCTGGCAATCTTCTGCTGCCATCTCTTCCCACGGCACCCACCAGACTGGACCACGACCGTTAAGACCGTGTCCTTTCATATCTCCCTCTCGTCTAGGGAAAATATGCCAGTGAGCGTGAGCATCTCCATTTCCTAACAACTCTACATTCATCTTTTGAGCAGAGAAGGCCTTGGAAACTGCTTCCTGAACCAGACTCATTTCCTCTAAAAAGCGAAGCTTGACAGGAACTTCCATATGGTGTAATTCTGTGACATGTTCCTTAGCTAAGAAAAGAGTGTAACCTTCAAAATACTGATGGTCTCCAATGACAACATAGCCTGTTTCCAACTCCCTCACAAAGTAGGGATTGTCACCAGTCTTGATGAGTTCAATTCGATCACAAATCAAACACATATCAGTCCACCAACTCACTCTTGAGATAAGCATCCACCATACGCTCAGTAGCGAGAACAGAATCAATATGTGTACGTTCGTATGAGTGACTTGATTCAATACCTGCTCCCAGAAGGGCATGCTTGACCTCTGCTCCAGCTGACATAGCTGCAGAAGCATCTGAACCATAAAATGGATAGATATCGAGTTTAAATGGAATGTCCTGCTCTTTTGCTAGAGCAACCAGATGTTGACGGAATTCATAGTGATAAGGACCTGAAGCATCCTTAACACAGATAGAGACTGTGTACTCGTCTGTCTGCTGATCGTCACCCATTGCTCCCATATCCACAGCCAAATATTCGACAACTTGACTAGGAATACTTGAGTTAGCACCATGCCCCACTTCTTCAAAGACTGAAAAAGCAAAATGCGTAGTGACTGGAAGCTTAACTCCCTCTTCTTTATAGACTTTGAGGAGATTGAGAAGAATGGCTGCGCTGGCCTTGTCATCCAAATGACGAGACTTGATAAAGCCTGTCTCTGTCACGACTGTTCGTGGATCAAAGCTGATAAAATCTCCAACTTCGATACCAAGTGCCCGTGTTTCTTTTTCGTTGGTCACTTTTTCATCCAAACGCACTTCCATATTGTCCTGCGTGCGTTCGGCAGTTCCAGCGTCCTTGTATACGTGACAAGAAGTTTGGTGGATCAAAATCGTACCTGAAACAGTTTTACCTGTACTAGCTACATGGACAGTACAGTTTTCACCTTCAATCATGTTCCAAGGATAACCACCGATACGGTCCATCTTGAGACGACCATCCGGTTTAACAGCACGAACAATGGCACCCAAGGTATCCACATGGGCAGTGACATAACGCTGTTGCTCGTCATTTTTTCCTTTAACAGTAACGTTGACACCACCTTTAGCAGTACGGATTGGTTGATAACCAAGATTTTCTAATGTCTCAACTAAATAATCCGTAATTTCACGCGTAAAGCCGGTCGGAGACGCGATAGCAGTTAGCTCTTTGATATATTCTACTGTTTGATTCATTCATTCACCTCTTTTAACCATTATATCACTTTTCCCCTTTAAGTATGTGTAAAAAAAGGAAACATCTGAAATGCTTTGATAATAAAAGGAGGTTATGGTATAATGAAGCAAGTTCTCTTATGAAAGGAAATACAATGAATAAATATTTTAAAACTGCTCTTTGCTTAGCTTTACCACTAGTCATCTTGTTAGGATGTTCTAAGCAATCATCAACCACTTCTTCTAGCTCAGCAAAAAGTGAAACTACACAGATAGACTCTACTAGTCAACAAACTACAGAAAACAAGTCTGAAGTAAGAACAGTGACCTTTGTAAATGATACTCATAGTGATCTTCATTCTACTTTAACCTACATTGTAGATGGAGATAACGTATTGAAACATTCAGGTCATAATGTCTATGACCCAGTGGCTATCGGCACGACTGCAGAAACTCTTAAAGCATCCGTTGAAGAAGCTTATAAAGGGTATGAAGGCCTCAAAGGTGTTACTCAAAGCATCGAAATTAAAGACGGAAAAGTCGTTCAACATACTGAAATTGACTTCACAGTTGCAAGTCTTGACGAACTTAAAAAAGCCTTACCAGATGAATACTCTGGTATTGGTGACAGTGTTAGCTTTAGCGCCTCTGAGAAAATGTTAAAAAATCTTGGATACACTGAAAAAACAAATTAAAAGTAATAGAAAAAACTTGGCTTATGCCAAGTTTTTTTATTCCATCTCAAAAGCTTCACTCTTCTGTTTATTTGGAAGAACAAGAGATAGTAAAATCCCAATAATCGCTGGTACTAACCATGGCAAGGAAGCCTTAGCAAATGGTAGAGCATTCACAATGTTGACAAGGAAGGTCACTTCAAATGAACTTCCCAAGACACTAGCTACGGCAATAGCTGTAACAAGACCCATCGTCAATTGCATGCCTGGTTTTGAAAGTGGTACAAACTTGTTTACAATCACAATCATAACAATCACAATGGTAATTGGATACAAGATAACTAGGACAGGGATAGAATATTTGATGATTGCATCAAGACCGAGGTTGGCAATTGCAAAACCAATCAAGGTAAAGACAGTCGCATAAACCTTATAGCTGAGTTGTGGGAAACGTCCGTTAAAGAATTCCGCAGTTGAAACAATCAAACCTACAGTCGTTGTGAAGCAAGTTACTGTTACCATGGCTGCTAGGAATAATTGAGCTGTTGAACCAAAGATTTCTTGGGTCGCTTGTGACAAGATATAAACCCCTGGAGTTCCACCCTTCATCGCTTCTTCTGTCATCGGGAAGTGATTTCCAAGGAAACCTAGGCCAATGTATAGAGCACTAAAGCCAAGCGCTACGACAATTCCGACTACCCAAATGGTTGAGATGTACTCTTTTTTACTCGAAAATCCAAGTTGTTTCAAGGTTTCAACCGCGATTACACTAAAGGCAACAGATGCGAGAGCATCTAGAGTATTGTATCCTTCAAGGAATCCTGCTCCAAATGCTGAAGCTTGATAAGCTACTGTAGCTGTTTGTGGAGCATTTCCACCATATTTGAGGACTCCAAGGATTACCAAGATGATAATTAAGAGGGCAAAAACTGGAGTCAAAACACGACCGATACGATCCAAAATCTTTGAAGGATTAAGGGAGATAAGATAAGCTGCAATAAAGTAAAGAATGGTAAAGATAATCAAACCAAAACTTTTTCCTGATTGGTCCAAGAGTGGACTGATCCCTACTTCAAATGATGTTGTTGCTGTACGCGGAATCGCAAAGAATGGACCAATCGATAAGTACAAGGCTGCCAGATAAATGGTCGCAAACCATGGTGAAATTTTCTTAGAAATCTCATAGATATAGCCCTTAGGATTAAGTGTCCCGATAATCAAGGTTAAAACGGCAATCCCGACACCTGAAAATACAAATCCTGCAATAGCAGGGAGGAAGTTTTCACCAGACTGAGCGCCTAGCGTTGGAGGGAAAATCAAGTTACCTGCTCCAAAAAATATTCCAAACAGAAGTAATCCTGTTAAAGCACCTTTTTTAGCCATAAACTCTCCTTATTACAAAATAAAATACTTTCCTAGTATAACATGATTAAAGGTAAGAAAAGGCTGTCACGGACTAATTCTAAAATGTTTTCAATTTTCGGAATTTTAGAGCAAAAAAATTCCCTTCGGGACCTTTTCACAATTTCGGCTCCAAAGAGAGTTTTCTTATTCTAAAGCGTCCATGCCACCTTGGACATTGATAACGTCATAGCCTTGTTCTGATAGAAATTGGCAAGCACGTGCCGAACGCTTTCCTGACTTGCAAATCACATAGTAAGACTGGCTTTTATCCAGTTGATCATAAGTATCAGCCAATTGACTGAGAGGAAAATTACGAGCGGCTTCTAAATGAAGAACCTCAAATTCCTCTACTTCTCTGACATCCAGCACAGAAAGTGACTCTGTCTGATAAAGCTGGTAAAAATCGTTAAAAGTAATTTCTTTCATTTTGCTTCTCCGAGAATTTTGTGAATTCTATCTTTCAAGTCAGGCAAGACCTCTTCCTCAAACCAAGGATTTTTTTTCATCCAGATTTGATTACGAGGAGAAGGGTGTACCAGAGGGAAATAATCAGGCAAATAATCCTTAAATCGATGTACACGGTCCGTTACCTTGCCACTGAGCTTTTCGTGCAGATAGTAAGCTTGGGCATACTGACCAATCAGGAGTGTCAACTGGATATCAGGTAACTCCTCCAAGAGTTCTGGATGCCATTTTTCTGCAAAACCGGGACGAGGTGGTAGATCACCAGATTTGCCATGACCTGGAAAATAGAAATCCATGGGCATGACTGCAAAGTAACCTGAATTATAAAACGTGTCTTCGTCCACACCCAACCACTCTCGTAAGCGGTCGCCACTTTTATCCTTCCAGTAAAGTCCTGCTTCCTGGGTTTTAAGACCAGGTGCCTGCCCAATAATATTGATACGAGCTGTTTTTGGTGCTGCAAATAATGGTTCGATACCCTGCTTAGTATAATTGGCATTCTGTGGATCTGCCATGATGGCTTGCTTGATTCTTTCGATTTGAGACATCTGTTTCCCCTCCAAAAAGAAGTCCAAGCATAAAATCTCAGACTTCTATACGTTTATTTGATCAATTCGTAAATAGCTTCAGCATAGATAGCTGCTGCGCGGAAAAGATCATCCAAAGCGATAAATTCGTTGGCTTGGTGCATAGTGTCGATAGAATCTGGGAACATAGCACCATAGGCTACACCGCGTTCCAAAAGACGTCCAAAGGTTCCACCACCGATGACTTGTTCATGACCTTTAAGTCCAGTTTGCTTTTCATAAACATCGAGCAAAGTTTTAACAAGAGGATCTTCCATTGGAACATAATGAGGAGTATGTTCATGCTCAGAAAGGCTGACAGAAACAACTGGCAAGTTTTCAAGGACTCCTTTGATTTGTTCAGGACTTGTTCCTTTTGGATAACGGAAGTTAAGGGCAATAGTATTGTCAGCACTAGCTTCGTCAAAGCGGAAGACACCAGCATTCATAGAAAGGGCACCCATCTTTTCATCCACATGAGCCACTTTCAAGTTTTTACCTTCGTGGTCATTTAAGAGGATCTTACCAGCAATGTCGAGGTAGTCTTTTGCAGGTCCAGCAAAGTCAAACTGGCTAAGGAAGAGGGCAAGGTAAGTTGCACCATTGACACCTGAAGCAGGCATAGCACCATGGGCTGATTTACCAATTACAGTAACCTTGTACTGACCGTTCTCTTCTTGGATTTCTCCTCTGAGTTTGTGTTCTGCAACGAAAGCGTCTAGCTTGCCTTGCAAGTCAGCTAAGTCTCCTGAAATAACTGCCGTTGCTGATTCTGGCACCATGTTTTCACGCAAACCACCTGTAAAGCTATGAAGACGCGCTGCTCCTTTATTTTCACCTGCAAAGTGGAGATACTCTGTGATATTTCCCTTTTCACCATTGATGATAGGGAATTCCGCATCTGGAGAGAAACCAAAGTCTGGTTTTTCAAGTCCTACATGCTCAAAGTAGTAGTCCATATCTCCCCAACCTGATTCTTCGTCTGTTCCCACGATGAAACGTACCTTCTTTGAAGTTGGAAGGCCAAGTTCCTTGATAATTTTCAAACCATAGTAACATGCTGTAGTTGGTCCCTTGTCATCAGAAGCCCCACGCGCATAGAGGCGACCATCTTTGATAGTTGGAGTATATGGATCCGTATCCCAACCACTACCAGCAGGTACCACATCTAAGTGAGCAAAAATTCCAAGAACTTCCTTACCTTCACCAAATTCAAAATGTCCTGCGTAGTTATCTACATTTTTCGTTGGGTAGCCATCACGATCTGCGATTTCAAGAAATTTCTCCAAGGCTTTTACAGGGCCAGGTCCAAAAGGATGTGCTGCATCTACCTTACTGTCATCACGTTCTGAGTTGATCTCCAAGAGGCTAAACAAGTCAGCCAAGAGGTCTTCTTTGCGTTTTTCTACTTCTGCTTTAAAATCAATTGTTGTCATTTTTTCCTCCTATCTTTTTTCGATAATTTCATCTACTGGCAAACGGTAACTTGGTTCCAATTTTTCATCTGTATATCCCACTGTGATCAAAAGCTCTGGTCGGAAGCGGTCTTCGATTTCCAAAATTTCATTGGCTTTTGATTTATCAAAACCAAGAATAATATTTGAACCAATTCCTTGGTCTGTAAGGGCAAGAACCAAATTCATAGCTACCAAACCTGCATTTAGAGACAAGTAATCGCTGACTTGTTGTTCATCGTAGCGAGCAAACTCAGCTGGGAGATTCTTCATATAGTACTGAAGCTGTTCTTCAGAAAAATTCTTGGCACCACCAATACGTGCAATCTTGCGAGCACGCTGAGAAAGATCAGTATCTGTAAACAAAGCAATAGTAACTGGCGCTTCTGATACTTGTTCAAAATTTGCACCATAGGCTAATTTTGCTAATTCAGCATTTTTTTCACGGACCACAACAAACTTCCAAGGCTGACTGTTGTGAGCACTTGGTGCCAAGGTTGCAATTTCAATCGCTGTCCGAACATCCTTGGGATCGACAGGTTTATCAGTAAAATGCTTGGTTGCATGACGTTTTTTATTTAACTCAAGAAATTTCATAATTGATTTCCTTTTCTAATTCTACTGCTTCCATTCTACCACATTCTGAAAGAGCTTGCAGAGATTTTTCATTGACTACAAAAAATCAAAATAATTCTTCACATCTTCCTTATACCCATGCTTTTCAATTAAACTAGCTAACAAATCTCTATTATGTCCTTGGTAATTGTCCTCTCGCCGCAATTCTTCATACATTTCGATAAAAGGAAGTCCTTTGGCCTTGGCTGATTCTAGTTCTGCTTCATAGTCATAGGCAATTTTTCGAAATTGAATATTGACTAATTCACCATTTTCAACTTCAAGTAAGGCATACTGAGCTCGGTGATTTTTCAGCCCATTCCAGTCAAAATAAGGCATACCAATCGAACCTGGATTGATGATTTGTTGACCTTGACTACCATAACGCAAAAGCTGTTTATGGACATGTCCATAGACGGCTACATCTGTAGCTTCATCAAGTAGCTGGTCAAATTTTTCTGTACCATTTTCGACCAGCAAATCACCACCGTAATTTTTCTCAGGTAAATTATGAGAAAGAGAAAAACGCAAGCCTTCAACTTCTTTCTTGGCTACCATAGGTAGATTCCTCAACCAATCAATTTGCTCTGGGTTTAGGCGCTCCATCAAATACTGAGTCATCCTGAGAAGCTGAATTTCTTGAGGATCCTCTAAACCATATTGCCCATCTAAAGCCTCTAAAACACAATCATCCCAGTTTCCTCGAACGGATGCTGTAATGGGTAGGCCTTTCAAAAGAGCCACCAAGTCATTTGCTCCCGGCCCAGGAAGAAAAATATCTCCCAAAAGCCAATATTCAGTCGCTCCCAAATTTTTAGCGTCCTCAAGTACTCCAGCTAAGGCCGTCGTGTTGCCATGTATGTCTGATAAAATTGCAATCTTATGGTTCATTTTCTGCTCTTTCTTTAGTGGATAGCTTTCGGTTTATTCAATCCACTCTTATATTTTTTACTTTTCTTCATTATAGCATAAAATAGCTAGAAGATTTTCGCTTTCCCATATTCTCACCAATATTCTTTTAAAAATATGTCAAAAATAGTTGACATTTTGTTTTTAAAAGAATATACTATAGTCAAATATATACGACACATTCTAAAAAGGAGAAAGAATGAACCGTGTGAAAGAATTCCGCAAGGAACTGGGAAAGTCCCAACTCGAACTTGCCAAGGATATCGGTGTCTCTAGGCAAACCATCAACATGATTGAAAATGACAAGTACAATCCTACTCTAGAACTCTGTCTCAATCTCGCCCGTAGCCTCCAGACAGACCTCAACAATCTCTTTTGGGAGGATGATTTTTAACAAAAGGAGAAAAAATGAAAAAAGAAACCTTCACTGAAAAACTTATGAAACGGACCTATGGCATTTCAGGACCACTTGATGAACACAAACAACGCGAGGCTGAACGCATTGGAAATAAAATCTTTATGGTTCTCTTTTACCTCATGATTTTTGGAAATCTCATTCCCTTTGTCCTTGCTTATAAATATCCCCAAATGGTCGCTTTCGGATATCCAATCATTATTTTTATGATTTCCATGATTTGTGCAATCTATGTCACCACTCAAACCAAAAAAACTGGTATTACTGCTATTGACCCTGATATGTTGAACCAGAAAGAAAAGAAACAGTTACGCTACCCTGGCCTTAAAGCCGGACTTGTCTATGGAGTTTTGATGTTCTTTGGAATGCCTCTTCTCAATGTCTTGACGGATGATAGCAAAAACTATCTTACCTCTCTTTTTAATATGGGACATTTTAAATCAATACTTTTCGCAGCTTTCTTTTTTGGATTGATGATGCAAGTTGTCGTCTGGCTTCGCATTCGAAAAGCCAAGGAAAATCAAGACGACTAATAGGAGGAAACTTATGAAATCACTATTAACTTTAATTCTCAGCCATATTTTGATCAGTATTTTTGTTACCTTTTTCCTAGTTTATGGCCATATTACGCGTCCTTTTCTGATCATCTTCCTCTTAGCTCTTCCTGTCTTGAACAAAGGACAAAGATTTCAGAAAATCAAATCAAAAAAAATACGCCTCCTAAACGCATCTCTCTGCTTTATCCTCATATCTCTCCCACAACTGATAACGAATTCTATGGATTGGAGATATCTACTATTTCTAACCATCTGTATTATTTTTAGTCTAGTCTACTTCTATACTCTCTATCAACTCCTTAAAGAAGTTAATCAAAAACAAGGTTATTAAGAGGTCACTACCATGAAAAAAGAAGACTTAACCACTCGCTTAGTTCGAAATTTCTTTCATATCCAAGGACCCTTTGATGAATGCCGTCAAGAGGTCATCTATAAGGCTTGCGCCCGTTCCATGGTCCAAATCTTTTACTCTTCCTTCTTTATCTTCCTATTCTATCTTTTGTTTGGGCGCTTTATAGAGATAGTTCGAATGGCTATGCCTTATCTCTACTTCTTGATGATTTTTGCCCTCAGTCTCAAGGCAAGATATTCTACTAGAGGACTCCACTTAGAAGATGATGATCAATCCGAGATTCCACAAATCACTTACAGCAAGCGTCAAATCAAGTTAAGAAGTTGGTTAGTTGGAACTAGCATCCCAACTCTCTACTTATTTATACTATTTTTCAAAAAAGTAATCCTTGAAAATCACTCCATTACAGATTTCTTTTTGCAATTTCTAGAACTCAAAATGATCGCTTTTTTCCTACTAATAGGACTCGGAGTAGGAACAATCTTTGGTACTATGACTTATTATTTTTTATCCGAACATGAAGAACAGTAGGTATAAGCTGAACTAATTGATACTCAATGAAAATCAAAGAGCAAACTAGGAAGCTAGCCGCAAGCTGTACTTGAGTACGGTAAGGCGACGCTGACGTGGTTTGAAGAGATTTTCGAAGAGTATGATTCTGTCTATTATCGACAACAACCCCCTAACACTTCTCTGTGCTAGGGGTGATTTTAGTTTCTTAAATATCGTATATATTCTACCAATACGTAGATGAGTATTGTTAAACAAATGATAGTTTCTACCCAAACGAGGAGGTTAAGGACTGGAAACTGCAGAATGCCTTGGGCCATTTTCAGCGATGTTGCTGTAATGATTGTAGGGAAAGTTAGGGCTGAAAAGGATGGTTGGAAGCCTTGTTGTAAAATCCTTGGCAAGCGACTAAGGACAAAGAAAAAGAAAGCCTGTGATGCAAGGATCATGACCACTAAGCTCCAGTTAGGCAGACTGGGACCTCCAACTCGGATAAGAGCAGCCAAAAGGAGAGAAAATGGAGCACAATAGATTCCTTCTTGTCCCAGTAAAACCAGTGGTAATGGATTTCTTTTTAAATCTTGATAAATCAGAGGATAAAGGATAAATGTTAAGATAAAACCAAATATCCAAGCTCCATAGGCAATCCCGACAATGCCCACCACTGGGTAGGTCAAGGTCGCTACTGCTATTCCTACATAGAGAACTGTCCAACTTGGTGTAGAACTAGACCTTGGTTTTGTAAAAACATAGGTCGTCGTAAAATACAGAATCAAGCAAACATCTAGTAGAAAAGAAAACCACCAGAGAATTTGAGCCAGAAGACTCATCGTAGTTGGTAGAACTCGCAGTAGATAGGTTGATAAAATCATCCCTGCCATAGGAAAAGGCGCCATTGCCGATAAAATAGGAGCTTTCTTTAGTTCCTGCTTGCTTTCTTGCCAGTAATGCTGATGACTCGCTAAGAAATAAACCCATAATATCAATCCTGATAAACTAAAGACGTGAGACAGTAGTGGAAAAATATCCAAGATAAGGTTGCCTGCTCCAGCTAATCCCAATAAGCAACCTGAAAAAGCCAAGGGGAGTTTTTTCATGTAGACCTCCAAGAATCGTATTCATCTCAGTATAGCATAAAAACACTTAAAAAAGCATTCAAAAATAGAGTCTGAAAGATTCAGACTCTATTTTTTCTATTCCTTAAGCATAAGGCTGCAATTCTGGATTAATCGGTGTATTAGCTAGGTTGTTGGCATAGTTACAGAGAGTTGCCAAACTGACACCAAGAACGACATCTAGGGCGTTTTCATGCGTATAGCCAGCTTCAAGAAATTCACCAAGAGCTTCATCTCCTACACGCCCTTTGGTATTGATGACTGCCAAGGTAAACTTAGCAAGAGTATCAAGCTTCGTATCAGTTTCAATCGGAGTGCGATTGCGAAGAGCTTGGAGAAGGTCATCATTCATCTGGATTTGCTTGATAGAAAAGGCGGTGTGACCTGCGACACAGAAAGCACAACCATTGGTTACAGCTGCAGTGATTTGTACCACTTCGCGCTCTACAGTTGTCAAGCTATTGCGACGATTGATAGCCCCAACCGTGCGATACGTTTCGAGGGCTGTTGGAGCATTTGCTAAAAGTCCGATGAGGTTGGGAATGTAGCCATTATTGTCCTTTTGTACAGTCTCAAGAACTTCTTTGACTTCTGCTGGTGCTGATTCTACGGTATGGATAGTAAATGTTGACATAAAAAACCTCTTTTCATTTTCTTGTCATTTAGTCTATCATAGAATCTCCCCCTTGGATAATATATATTTTTAATTGTATTGATAGGATTTTTTTATGAAAAAATCACACAAAATGTGTGATTAACTTATTTAGCAAAATACTTCTTGGTCTCGGCAATTACGACTGGAGATAAGGCCAAGATAGCAATCAAGTTTGGAAGAGCCATGAGGGCATTGACGATATCCGCAATGACCCAGACCATATCTAATTCGATGAAGCCTCCTAGTAAGACCATGGCAACAAAGACAACACGATAAAGCCAGATAAAGCGAACACCAAAGAGGAACTCAAAACAACGTTCCCCATAGTAATTCCAACCTAAGATGGTGGTAAAGGCAAACAAAACTAGGAAAATCGTCAAAAGAGATGGTCCCAAATCTGAAAAGACGGTTGAAAAAGCAGACTGAGTAAGAGCAACCCCATCTAAATGACCATTCCAAACACCCGTCACCAAGATTGCCAAACCAGTCAAGGTACAGATAATCAAGGTATCAATAAAGGTACCAGTCATGGAAATCAAACCTTGCTCAACTGGTTCATTTGTCTTAGCAGCCGCAGCCGCAATGGGAGCCGAACCCAAGCCAGATTCATTTGAGAAAACCCCACGCGCTACACCATTTTGGATAGCCATCCGAACACTGGCACCTGCAAAACCTCCTACTGCAGCTACTGGGCTAAAAGCTGACGTAAAAATCAAGGCAAGCGTGGCAGGGATTTTCTCCATATTAAAGAAAATGACGGTAAGAGTTCCCAAGATATAGACAATAGCCATAAAGGGAACAACTGTAGTAGAAACTTTGGAAATTGAGCGAAGACCACCAAATACAGCCATTCCTACAAATACTGCAAGGACTAAAGCAGTGATTCCCTTGGGAATACTTACGGTATTGAACACAGATTCTGTAATTGAATTCACTTGCGTAAAAGTCCCAATTCCTAAAAGTGCAACCAATACTCCTGCAATGGCAAAGAAAATTGCAAGTGGTCGCCACTTTTCTCCCATTCCTAGAAGGATATAGTGCATCGGTCCTCCCGCTACTGCACCATGGTCATCCTTGGTCCGATATTTAATGGCAAGTAGTCCTTCTGCATATTTGGTTGCCATTCCAAAGAAGGCGGCCATCCACATCCAAAAAAGGGCTCCTGGTCCACCAACTTTGATAGCTGTTGCAACCCCAATGATATTACCAGTACCAACAGTAGCGGCTAAAGCCGTACAAAGAGCCGCAAAACTCGATACATCTCCATGCCCCTTATCCTTGATAAAAATAAGCTGGAAGGCCTTTGGGAGACGTATGATTTGTAAGAGTCCTAAACGAAGAGTCAAATAAATCCCTGTACCAACTAATAAAATCAAAAGGGGAGGTCCCCAAGCAAAAGCATCAATCGCTTTGAGCAATCCTAACATTCTATTCTCCTATCTTCTCAACCCCAAAAGAAAGAGCACATGCAAGATACATGTACTCTGGAATGCCTTGATAAATGCTTAAAAGCGGTCTATCCTAGCTCTGTCCTTTTACCTGAGAGTTTGAGCAGTTGCCTGCCTTGCCCCTTCGGTGCCATTACGGTCTCTCCAGAGTTCCGTCCATTTACAGTCACGAAAAATCTAACGTTTTTGCGTTTCTATTAAACTTCATTCGGTGTTGTATTTAATTTTTACTTATTTTACAAGAAAAATTAGTTCTTGTCAATTGTTTTCAGAAAGTTTTATTGATATTTTCAAACAATCTTGCTCTAACCCTTAAAGGTTACGATGGTGGCACCACTACCACCTGCATTTTGAGGAGCGTAGCCAAAGGTCTTGACATGTTTATTCCTTTGCAGATATTTGGTGACTCCTTCTCGGATAACTCCCGTACCAATCCCATGAATGATATCCACCTGGGCTAAGTTGTTCAACAAAGCTTGGTCGATAAAGGCATCCAATTCACTCATAGCTTCCTCATAACGTTTGCCTCGAAGGTCTAGTCTAGCTCGCGGTCCTTTTCCTACTGCACGTTTGACGACGTTGACTTGTTTCTTCTTGACCGGCGTTTCTTGCTGAGCTTGAACCAAGTCAAACTCTTTTTCTTCAAGCGTCATCTTAATCAAGCCAACCTGTGCTTCCCAACGACCATCCTTGAGTTGATTGGTAAGAGTCCCTCGTTGACCATAGTTTAAAACGATGATATCATCTCCAATATTTGGGGCACGTTTTTTCTTGGCCTTTTGAAGGACCTTGTTTTTAGAAAGGTCAACTTTTTCAGGAGCTAACTTCTTGAGCTTAGCCTTGGCCTCAATGATTTCATGTGGTTTTAGTTGAGATTTGCTGTGAAGATTTTTAAGAATATCATCACTCTCAGAGAGTGCCAATTCAACAATCTCAGCAGCTTGCTCACGCGCCTTATTGAGTTCGGTTTCTTTCTCACGGTTGAGCTCGTTGTAGAGTTTTTTAAGCGCACGATTCATCTTGAGGTTTTCTTGCTCGACTTCTCGAATATTGTCCAGACGTTTGCGACTTTCAAGCGTTTGTTCTTCCAATTGCTCAATGATACGATTGACGTCATTGTCTTGATCAATTTGCTTACTAGCGTCACCTACAATAACATCTGACAAACCTAGTCGTTTAGCAATCTCAAAGGCGTTGCTTCGACCAGGAACGCCTTGCATAAAGCGATAGGTTGGGCGCAAGCTAGCCGTATCAAACTCCATGCTGGCATTTTGAACATAGGCTGTTTCAATACCATAGGCCTTGAGTTCAGGATAGTGAGTGGTTGCCATAGTCTTGACCTGACGCAAACGCAAATCTTCTAGGATAGACATGGCAAGGGCTGCACCTTCTTGCGGATCTGTACCTGCTCCAAGTTCATCTAGCAGTAAGAGCGAATGTTGGTTGACTTTACCCAAAATATCAACGATATTGGTCATGTGACTAGAGAAGGTTGAAAGACTCTGCTCAATGGATTGCTCATCCCCTATATCTGCAAAAATTTCCTCAAAAATCCCTACACGACTGCCTTTATCAGCTAAGATAGGCAAACCAGACTGAGCCATGATCTGTGTCAAGCCTAAGGTTTTGAGCATGATAGTCTTACCACCAGTATTGGGACCAGTGATGACGATGGCTGTCAAATCTTTCCCAAAATGCACATCATTTGCGACAGCATTTTTCACCAGTGGATGGCGAACATGGAGGAGTTGTATTTCCTGATCCTCAGAAACTTGAGGTACCACTGCTTCCGTCTCTTGGATAAAGCGGACCTTGGCACGAATCAGGTCCAAATGTCCAATAATCCAGGCATCATTAGCGATTTCAGCTGCGTGTGGTCTTACTCGTTCAGAGAGCTCTTGAAGGATACGCATCATCTCATAGCGTTCATCTGCACGAAGACTGGCGATTTCTTCGCTCAACTTGACTACTTCACGCGGTTCGATATAGACAGTGTTCCCGCTGGCAGAAATATCGTGAACGACCCCAGCAATCTTGTTCCGATAGGTATTCTTGACTGGAAGAACTTGGCGACCATTTCTACTAGCGATAATGCCCTCTGTCAACATCTGAGCCTTTTGCTTGAGAAGGTCTTGTAAGACCTCACGGACTTGGCTCTCACTGTCATGGATTTTACGTCGGATTCGTGCCAAATCTTCACTGGCAAAATTTTCAATAAATCCAGCTTCGTTGATGGCTTGAAGATTGCCCTGTAGATGCGGGAAGTCATGAAGTTTCTCAAACCAGTTAGCCAGATGATCCAAGCGGACATTTTCAAGATTATCATAGAAATTCTTCAATTCACGACTGGCAAATATGACACGCTTGAGAAGAAGAAATTCTTCGATGTTAAGATCAGCACCCATTTCCAAACGTTTGCAGGTTGCAGCAATGTCTTTTGTTGCTGAAATGCTGAAATGAGGATGCTCCACAAACAGCTCCTGCATCTCCTTCATCTCTGCAAAAGCCTGTTTAATTTTATCAGCTTTATCAGTTGGGACTAGCTCTTTTAACTGCTCTAATCCCTGTTCCGTCAAAAGATGAGGTTCAAATAAAGACTTGACCTTGTTAAATTCTAACGTTTCTAGTATTTTTATATTCATCTTATTTCCTTAGTAAAAAAGTTATGGCTTTTCTTATTTTCAACTCTTTAAATCAATCTCTTACTTTTCAAAATTGTAAACAAAGGCTAGGAATAGTTCCCGCCCTTTTTAACCGATTATTTTAGTAACCCAAAGCTGTTTAATAAAATTAGTTGTGAATGGAATGCCTTGGATGATATGTCTAGCTACAAAGCTATTTTCAAGTGAATTTTGAACAATTTGTAATGGAACAGTCGCGAGAATCGTTAGCATCATCTGGAGGACAAACAAGGTCACACCGACTGATAGCACACCCGCACCGATACGATAGTATTTCCCATCAAGTATCTCACTTGGTACTAGGTTTAGAAAAAGACCAAGCAAACGGCCGATGCAGTAAAAAATCGTAAAGGCTAAGAGGAAGCCGACACCTGCATAAAAAACCTTATCTAATTGGAAAAGTTGATTGGATGGGAAAAAGAAAGTTCCTTGTCCTTCCTGCGGATTAGCATAAGGGATTAATAAATTGAACTTCTGCCCTAAAGCTAGGTAATATTTGCTTGCAAAATAAGCAGAGACAATCGTTGCTACAAGATAATATGCTTGCAAAATAATTCCTCTGCGGTAGCCAATATAAAAACTCCAAGCAAGGATTAACAAGAGTAGAATGGAAATCATAGGGAATCCTCAATCTTACTCTGCTCTTGTTTAGCCGCAACCACTTTATAACGGAGCGATTCTAACTCTTGCTCCTTATCATCAAATTCAATCTCACGGCTGAGCTGTGTTGACAAGCAGTTAACCGCTAAGAGAATAGCTACTGTCTCATCATCAGCTCTAGGCATTTGTTCTTTGATTGCTTCATACTTTTCCGTCGCAACTTTAGCAATCTCCTCCATGAAAAGATTGTCATGTTCAGTTGTCAGGGTCAATGTTTTTTTCCCGAATGTAAACTTGAATCGATTTAAATTTGCCATAAAATTCACCTCACGATATTATACCAAATTTCACTAAATTTGTCAGTTTTTTCCAATTTTACTGCTTTTATGGTACAATAGAGACTATGGCAAGTATCACATTAATACCAAGTGAAAAGGAAATTCAAACTTTTGTTAAAGAGTATGAACAAGCCCTCACGCCAAGTAAAAATCCCTATATTCGCTACTTTTTTAAGCTGCCTCAAGCCAGCGTTTCCATCTATACATCTGGAAAAGTTCTCTTTCAAGGTGAAGCAGCTGAAAACTATGCCGGCTTTTTTGGTTATCAAGTAACGCAAGTAGCAAGTGGACAAAGCATACCCCTGATTGGGACAGATGAAGTCGGAAATGGTTCCTACTTTGGTGGTCTAGCTGTGGTGGCGTCCTTTGTGACTCCTGATCAACATCACTTTTTACAAAAACTCGGAGTTGGAGATTCCAAAACACTGACTGACAAAAAAATCTGTCAGATTGCTCCCCTCCTTAAGGAAAAGATCCAGCATCAAGCACTACTGCTTTCTCCAAGTAAGTATAACGAAGTCATTGGGGAACGTTATAATGCTGTTTCTGTCAAGGTCGCTCTCCATAATCAGGCCATTTTCCTACTCCTTCAAAAAGGAGTTGAACCAGAAAAGATTGTCATTGACGCCTTTACAAGTGCTCAAAACTACGATAAGTACTTAAGAGATGAAGCCAATCATTTCTCAAATCCAGTTACACTTGAGGAAAAGGCTGAAAGTAAATACTTGGCCGTAGCTGTTAGTTCCATCATTGCGCGTGATCTTTTTCTTGAAAATCTTGAAAACCTAGGACGAGAGTTAGGGTACCAACTTCCAAGTGGTGCTGGTGCAACTTCTGATAAAGTTGCCAGTCAGATTTTACAAGCATATGGAATGAAGGGGCTCAACTTCTGCGCTAAACTTCATTTTAAAAACACTGAAAAGGCAAAAATGTTGCTAGAAAGGTAAATTATGAAATACATTAAAAGATTTTTTAAAGAATGGGGATTTATCATTCTTATTCTTGTACTTGTAGGACTTAGTCGTTTATTTATTTGGAGTAATGTCCGTGTAGAAGGACACTCTATGGACCCTACCCTAGGTGATGGAGAAGTCCTCTTTGTTGTCAAACATCTTCCAATCAATCGTTTTGATATCGTAGTTGCCCACGAGGACGACGGGAACAAGGATATCGTTAAGCGAGTCGTCGGTATGCCAGGGGATACCATCCGTTATGACAATGATAAACTTTATGTTAACGGTCAGGAAACGAATGAGCCTTATCTAGCAGAATATCTCAAACGTTTCAAGGAAGATAAACTCCAAAGCACCTATACTGGCGAAAATTGGGATGGGAAAAAAGGAGAGTACTTCAGAAATCTTGCTGAAAAAGCTCAAGCCTTCACCTTAGATGTAAACCATAATACCAGTTTTACCTTCACTATACCAGAGGGTGAATATCTCCTACTTGGTGATGACCGTCTGGTATCTAGTGATAGCCGACATGTTGGTACTTTTAAATCAAAAGATATCATTGGAGAGGCTAAATTCCGTTTCTGGCCATTCAAACGTATCGGAACAGTTTAAAAACTCTAAGAGGCCGAGAAGAAAAATCTCAGCCTCTTCTCATTCTATTCTGAATAATATAATCTCATTCAAGAATGTAAAGGAATTATATGGAAGTCTATTTTACCGGTACGATTGAACGTATTATTTTTGAAAACCCTAGTAATTTTTACCGTATCCTCCTCTTAGATATTGAGGACACCGACGCTGAGAACTTTGATGATTTCGAAATCATTGTTACAGGGACCATGGCTGATGTCATCGAGGGAGAGGAATACACTTTTTGGGGACAAATCGTCCAACACTCCAAGTATGGAGAACAATTACAAATAAGCCGTTATGAACGTGCAAAACCGACTAGCAAGGGCTTAGTCAAATACTTCTCTAGTAGCCATTTTAAAGGAATCGGACTCAAAACTGCCCAGAAGATTGTAGAGCTCTACGGAGATAATACCATTGATAAGATCCTAGAACATCCTGAAAAACTCAAAACCATCTCAGGACTATCTTCTAAAAGTCGTGAGGCTTTTGTTTCCACGCTCCGTCTAAACTACGGCACAGAAATGGTCTTGGCCAAGCTTGCTAACTACGGAATTCCTAACAAATTAGCTATTCAAATTCAGGATACCTATAAAGAGGAAACCATAGATATCGTTGAAAATTATCCTTACCAGTTGGTAGAAGATATCAAAGGCTTAGGTTTTACCATCGCTGACCAATTGGCGCAAGAATTAGGTATTGAAAGTCAGGCGCCTGAGCGCTTTCGAGCTGGCCTTGTTCATAGTCTTTTAAATGCTTGTATGGAAAGTGGGGACACTTATATTGAAGCAAGAGATTTATTGGAGAAGACTCTAAATCTACTTGAATCCTCACGTCCTGTGGAAATAGAGCCCAGCCAACTCGCTCAAGAATTATCCAATCTCATTGAAGAAGATAAAGTTCAACAGGTTGATACGAAAATTTTTGACAACAGTCTCTTTTTTGCAGAAGAAGGTATTCATAATCACCTCATTCGTATCCTTGAAAAGGAAGAAAGTAAAAAACAAAAAATAGAAATCATCCAGGAGCATATCGCTACAGTTGAAGAAGAATTAGGAATTCAATACGATGTCATTCAAAAACAGGCAATCTGCGACGCTATCCAAAACAAGGTTTTTATCCTGACAGGTGGACCTGGTACAGGTAAGACCACTGTTATCAATGGGATTATTGGTGTTTATGCCCTATTAGAGGGGCTCGACCTTAGAAAGAAAAGCAGTCTACCGATTCTCCTTGCTGCTCCAACCGGTCGTGCTGCTCGTCGTATGAATGAGTTGACAGGCTTGCCGAGTGCAACCATTCACCGCCACTTGGGCATGACCGGAGATGACGATACCAGTCACCTAGAGGATTATCTGGATGCTGACTTTATCATCGTAGATGAGTTCTCTATGGTGGATACTTGGCTAGCCAACCAACTTTTCTCCAATATCTCCTCTAACAGTAAAATTCTCATCGTCGGAGATAGCGATCAGTTACCTTCTGTCAGCCCTGGCCAAGTCCTAGCTGACTTACTCCAGATTTCAAGTATTCCACAAACACGCTTGGAAAGAATCTACCGTCAGAGCGAAGAATCAACCATTGTCACACTTGCTAGTCAGATTCGTCAGGGAATGTTGCCTGCAGATTTCACCCAGAAAAAAGCAGACCGCTCCTACTTTGAAATCGCTAGTAACCATATCCCTGCGACCATTGAGAAAATCCTGAGTGCTGCTATCAGAAGTGGTATTTCCGCTCGTGATATCCAAGTTCTAGCTCCTATGTACCGTGGAACTGCAGGGATTGATGCCATCAATCAACTCATGCAAGAACTTCTCAACCCACTGAAAAAGGGACAGATTAGTTTTGAAGCACCTCAGTGTCATTATCGCACAGGCGATAAGGTCATTCATCTAGTTAACGATGCTGAGATCAATATTTTTAATGGAGACCTGGGCTATATCACAGACCTGATCCCTGGAAAATACACTGAGTCCAAACAAGACGAAATTGTCATCGATTTTGATGGCAATGAAGTTTCCTATCCTCGCAATGAATGGTACAAGATTCGTCTTGCCTATGCCATGAGTATTCATAAATCTCAGGGAAGTGAGTTTCCGGTTGTGATTCTACCGATTACCAGTGCCAGCAAGCGCATGCTGGAGCGGAATCTCATCTACACTGCTATTACCCGTGCCAAAAGTAAACTGATCCTACTTGGTGAACTGCAGGCCTTTGACTATGCAACCCGACACATCGGAACCGCTCGCAAGACCTATCTGATTGAACGTTTCAGTGACCTAATGGAAACAACTAAAAAAACTAGCCAGCAAACTACTGAAACTTCCATGTCAGTTGATTCTAAACCGCCCTACATTCTGACCGAAGAAAACTGGTCTAGTATTCCAGCCATGATTGGGATTACAGAGGCAGACCTTCAAGAGATTTTTGGAAAATAGAGCACAAGAAAGCCCACCGTAATCGGTGGGCTTTTAATCTGTTCAGATTATTTTACTGTTGCAGTACTTGTGATTAATTCAACAGCCTTCTTAACTGTGATGTCGTGTTTCAACATTTCAGTAGAGAGCAAGTTTTGAACTTGAGCAACTTCCATGTTGTAGTCAGTTGCCAATTGTTCGATTTCTTTTTTGATTTCTTCTTCTGAAGCATCAAATCCTTCCGCTTTAGCAACTGCTTCAACAACAAGATTTGTCTTCGTACGTGACTCAGCTTCTGCTTCGTATTGTTTGTGAAGATCTTCTTGAGTTGTACCAGTGATTTGGAAGTACATGTCAGGATTGATACCTTGACGTTGCAAGTTTCCAAGGAATTCATTTACTGAACGGTGAACTTCTTCGTGAATCATTTCTTCTGGAAGTTCTACGATTTCAGCATTTTCAACAGCTTTATCGATAGCTGCACTTTCAACTGCATCTTTGTAAGCTTCTTCTTTTGTTTCTGCTAACTCTTTACGGTATTTTTCTTTCAATTCAGCAAGTGTTTCCACTTCTTCGTCAATATCTTTTGCAAGTTCGTCGTCAAGAGCTGGAACTTCTTTTGCTTTTACTTCATGGATAGTTGTGACGAATTTAGCTTCTTTACCAGCAAGGTCTTCTGCTTGATAATCTTCTGGGAATGTTACAACAACATCAACTGTTTCGCCAGCTGAGTGTCCAACCAATTGGTCTTCGAAGCCAGGGATGAATTGACCTGAACCAAGTTCAAGAGAGAAGTTGTCACCTTTTCCACCATCAAATTCAACACCATCGATAGAACCAACAAAGTCGATCACAACAGTGTCACCTTTTTCAGCAGCAGCTTCTTTAAGAACCAACTCAGCCAAGTTGTTACGTTCACGTTCGATACGTTCTTCAACGTCAGCGTCTGTTACTTCTTTTTCTACATCAACTGATACTTCAAGATTTTTGTAGTCACCCAATTTTACTTCAGGTTTTGTAACGACTTCAGCAGTGATAACCCAGTCTTGACCTTTTTCCATTGATGTTACATCAATTTTTGGTTGTGCAACAACTTCAAGTCCAGCCTCTTTTACAGCTGCTTCATAAGCGTTTGGTAAAAGTGCATTCATAGCGTCTTGGTAAAGAGCTTCTTCACCAAATTTTTGGTCAAAGACAGGACGAGGAAGGTGACCTTTACGGAAGCCTGGAACGTTAATAGTTTTCTTAACTGAGTTAAACACTCGATCCAATTCTGGTTTAATTTGGTCTTGAGCAATTGTGAAAGTCAAGACACCACGGTTTGTTTCTTTGTTTTCAAATGATACAGACATTCTGCCATTTCTCCTTAAAATTTTAAATACAGTCTATTATACCATATAGTAGCGATTTTTTTCAAGTAATGGATGCGCTTTTCAGTGATGCTCGAATTACCACCTAGTTTCGCTAAAATTCATCAGCCTCAACCAAGTGATGTTGAAAGGCATAGACAGCCGCCTGGGTACGGTCACTAACCTGAAGCTTGGCAAGAATGTTCGAAACATGGGTTTTAACAGTCTTGAGGGAGATAAAAAGCTCATCAGCAATACGCTGATTTTCATAACCCTTAGCGATTAGTTGGAGAACATCTCGTTCACGAGCTGTCAAATCTTCATGTAGTTCAACGTGATTGCGGTTGTATTCTACCTTCTTGCTTACCTCTTGTTCAATAGCAAATTCACCCGCTGCTACCTTACGAACAGCGTGTAACAATTCATCCGCACTTGACGTCTTGAGCATGTAGCCTCTGGCCCCAGCATTCAAGACCGGCATGATTTTTTCATTGTCTAAATAAGAAGACACAATCAGGATTTTAGCCTCTGGCCATTCTTTGAGAATAGCTAGAGTTGCGTCAATTCCATTGACTTCAGGCATGACAATATCCATAACAATCACATCTGGGCGAAGAGCCAAAGCCATGGAAATTCCCTCCGCGCCATTTGTTGCTTCTCCTACAACCTCAACATCTTCCTGTAGTTCGAAATAACTTTTTAAACCCAGACGCACCATTTGGTGGTCATCTACCAATAATAGTTTCATCTTACTTCCTCTTATCTATCCAAATCAAGCAAGGGAATGCGAATATCAACAGCTACACCTTGCTTGGGTGCCGTTAATAATTGTATGGTCCCTGCCATATCTTCCACCCGTTCTTTGATATTTCGCAGACCATAGCTCAGTTCGTCACCACTATCTAGCTGAAAACCACGACCATTGTCTGCAACCTTCAACTGTAATTCCGTTTCCGTTTGATAAAGGTAAACATCCAGACAAGAGGCCTGCGCATGACGAAGGGTATTACTAATCAATTCTTGTACAATCCGGAAAATATGTTCTTCAATCTTTTTAGGTACAGCTGTTACCTGATATTTAAAGCTTACCTTCAGTTCACTTTTTTCTTCTAGCTCTTTAAGGAGTAGCTGAATCCCCTCCACCAAACTCTTTTGTTCTAGTTCAATTGGTCGTAAATGCAAAAGCAGAATGCGCAAGTCTCTTTGGGCGGTCTCTAAAATAGCTGTCACACTTTGGAGTTGTGTCTGCATTTTCTCTCTGTCTAATTTGGAAGCTTGTTGACTGATTCCCGATAACATCATATGAGCAGCAAAAATTTCTTGGCTAACCGTATCATGCAAGTCACGCGCAATTCGCTTGCGCTCCTTTTCAACAATTTCTTCTTCTTTGACTAGGGCTTGGTTGTCTGCTTTTTGAATAGCTTCTGTCAACAAACTAAGCTTACCTGATAAATTTCTAAAACTTGCGTCTAAGTCAGCATCTCCAAGACTTTGAATCTCTTTGCCAGATAGGAGACGTTTGAGATTTGCTTGGATTCTTCTTTTTGAAATCTCGTCAACCATTCTCCAAAACAGGACTAATAAACAAGCTAGGGCAAGACTAAACATCAAAGCTATAAATAGGACTTTTTCTGTCTTTTCTAAATCTTGGAAAAGAGAAGTCCATTCCAAATCTAAGACCTTAAAAATGCTTCGAATTAGAAAAGCAACAAAGAGAAATGAGGTGAGTCCAATTAAAATATAAGGTTGTTTTTTCATCCGCGCACCACCTCAACATCTCCCACCGTGGTTGTCAAAAGAATCTTAACACTCTTGGGACTCTTGAGATAATCTCTGGTTTCTTGATGGAAATGTTCATTACGTAAAGCACGCTTAGGCTGGTCAAAAAAGGTTAAATCTCCGTATAGAGAATTGACGCTTAGACTGACTTCAACATCCACTGGTACGATAATTCTAGTCGTACCGACCAGTTTTCTCAAGATGATGACATTATCATGATTGCTCAAAATCACGTGCTCTAGATGAATGGTATCCTTCCCCATAAGGCGAAAGAGATTGATATCATCAAAGCGGCAAGTCTGGTAACTTGAAAAATGGTGGAGATTCCCAAACCAGCGATTTTTCTCTCTCTTCACCGTCACAACTTCTTCAAAAATCAGATTGGTGTCTTCTCTTTCCTGGTTCATCATAGGGTAAAGCAAGAACAGACTGTATATCAAGGCTACAAAAATCGCTAAAATGACAAAGGGATTGAGCATGATGATGAAGAAAAATAAAATGCTCACTGCTACTAAAATAAAATTGTTCCCCTGTCTACCAGTATAGTATCGAATCAGTAATAAAAACAAGAGCAAAATGAGCAGAAAACGGGAAAAATGCTCTGATACCATCATAATCAGAGCTCCTGTCAATAAACAAGCTTCAATAAATAGAAAAATTTGAAATTTTCTCATGTATCCGTCCTCTCCATGTTATTGTATCACAAAACCAAAAAGTCACATCAGTCTGAGGAATGATAAAGAGATCGGGACTAAAATCCCGACCTCCTTATAGTTGTTCTTTTGCTTCTTTCAATTTTCCATAAAGGAGATAGTCAACCTCTTGCAAATCCTCAATCCTTGCACAATTAAGAGCACACATAATCAAGCGTAGGTCTTCCTTCCAACCTTGGACAATCGTAATAACTTCGTCAACTGAATGAGTTTCAACCAACTCTAACATAGTACGTGAGAGTCCAACCGCCTTGGCTCCAAAGACTAAGCATTTGATGATGTCTAATGGATTGCGAACACCTCCACTTACCAGAAGCTCCATCTTATCTTTCCAGTCTTGGGCATTGATAAGAGCCTGCATGGTTGATTGTCCCCAATCATTGAGGTAGTCACGTTGACCGCTCCGACGATTTTCAATATAGGCAAAGCTAGTTCCCCCACGGCCAGACAAATCAACTGTACGTATCCCCATCTCGTACGCCTTAGCAATGGTCTTAACATCCATACCAAAACCGACCTCTTTTAAAACAAGGGGAACAGAGATTTGATCAACATAATTTTTCAGATTGCTTTGCCACAATCTAAATTGACGTTCACCTTCGGGCATAAGTAATTCCTGCATGACATTAACATGAATTTGTAAGATAAGGGGATTCATCTCTTTCACTGTTTGTAATCCTAGTTCAACAGGCTTATCTAAGCCAATATTGGTTCCAAGAAGTAGGTCAGGATGATTTGACTTCACGGCAAAAGAATCATCTGATGGTTCCTTAAGAGCAGCGCTGTAAGAACCCGTCACAAATAAAATCCCACAGGCCTCTGCCACCTGAGCCAATTTTTGATTGATTTCTCTGCCCTTGTCACTACCGCCTGTCATAGCATTAATATAAAAAGGGAAATCCCATTTTCGGCCTGCAAATTCTGTTGAAAGATCAATTTCATCTAAGTCATATAAGGGTAGCGAAGAATGGATCAACTCCACTTCATCAAAACTATTATAAGTACTGTTTTGTTCAAGGGCATAGCGGATATGTTCATCCTTCCGATTTGTCGTCATGTCCTATCCTTTCTTGATACAAGAGCTCAATTCCTAAATCAGCCCAGCGTTTTTTTAGCAATGTGGTTGAATCTTGGTCAAAGCTAAGTGCAATCCCACAGTCTCCTCCACCAGCACCACTGCTCTTAGCAACAGCTTTCAAATCTCTGCTGGCATCTTTTAGTTGTCTGAGCGAAGGTGTGTAAATATCTGAACTCAAGCCTTCTAAAAGTAGACTAGCATGATTTAGCAACTCAATGATTTTATCTTCTTGACCTACCTCCAAAGCCTTTACCAAGCTAGTAGCAGTTTCTTTTGAAGCCTGTAAAAAGCTAGAGTTCATATTATCCTTGATTTGCTTGACCATATGACTTGATACAGCCACTTCCTTGGTCCAACCAACCAGAAAATCGAATTTCAAGGCAGGTTCAACATTCCTAATAGAAAAGCCCCAATCACGTGCTAATACAGTTTGCAAGTCTTCCTTTGCTAGCCATTGTGCCACTTTCTCACGGTCAAATGATTGATAGAGGACCAGGTCTTCTGTAACGATACAGGCAATATCTCCCATGGAACCATTATCTCCACGTTTGAGAAGGACTGCACTCGCCAGTTTAAATAAGAGTTCTCTTTCAGCTGGTCTTTCATAAAAAGCAAGCATGGCCTTGATGACCAAGACCACCACACTACCACTAGAACCCAGTCCAAACTTCTTGCCCTCACGCTCCATTTTCCCGCGAATATCTATGGAAAAAGGACGCAAGTCAACTCCTTGGGCAGTTAGATAGTCCTCCACCAAGGCAACTGTTTCTTGGATCAAGGCATAAGAAGAATCTGGGCGCATATCTACACTATAGGAAAACATATCTGAGTAGAGTCGATAAACATTAGACGCTTTAATCTCAGCCGTCATATAGATGGGAATAGCCTTTATTAGTGCCAACTGTCCTGGTTCTAAAATGGCATACTCCCCAGCCCAATAGAGCTTCCCACAAGTTTTAACAATCGTCATCTTGGCTCAAATCCTTTGTTTTTGAAACGATTAAGCGATAGCGTTGACCTAAAAGTTCTGATAAATGTTCCAAGTCTTTTTCTAAACAAAGAACCTTGACATTAGGGCCCGCATCCATGGTAAAGTAGCAAGATTCTCCTTGTTCTCTAAGCTGACGGACGAAATCCATAGCCTCATAACTAGCATCTGTCAGATAAGAGAAGGATGGAGTTGCAGTTTTTGTCGTAGCATGCATAGCCAAGGCGTTCTTCTCTGTCAATTCTCCAACTTTCTTAAAGTCATTTTCCTTGAGGTAGACTAACATATCCTTGTAATCTTGTTCAGATTGACGAATCCACTCATCAAAAGTCGTAGAAGTTTCGACACAGAGTTTCATACCATCTCGACTGGAAATTGGTTTTTTCTGGTCCTCCAAAACCAACATAATCATAGCTAGTTTCAAGTCAGTCTCAACTTGATAAATCTCTCCACTATCCTTGTCCCAAGCAGCTAAAGGGCCATAAAAACTACGAGATGAAGAACCCGATGCAAATTTAGCTTCCAAGGCCAACTCTCTGCGATTCAGCCCAAGTTGGAAGTATGCGTTGCAGGCTTTGACCAAGGCAGACAAACCACTGGAACTTGAAGAAAGACCTGCCGCTGTTGGCATATTGTTCTTAGTATCGATACGAACAAACCCTGCTCCTTCAGGACGGTAGCGGTCAATGATTTTACTCATCTTGGCATGCTCAGCTTCGTTTTGTAACTGACCGTTGATGTAAAAAGCGTCTGCCTTAGCATCTGTCGGTAAAGGAGAAAGTGTTGTCTCCGTATACATATTTTCTAAGGTTAGAGAGATACTACTAGTCGCAGGAACCATCTCTTTTTCATTTTTCTTACCCCAATACTTGATTATGGCAATATTGGCATAGGAACGTACTGTTACAGGCTTTCGATCCATGTCTGAACAGCTCCTTTCTCTTCTAATCTTTCTGCGAGTTCTTGTGCCTGGCTTTCATTAGCAACCAAGGCAATGATACAGCCACCTAGACCACCACCACTCATTTTGGCACCAAGAGCGCCCTGTTCAAGGGCAGATTCAACCAAGGCATCTGCCTCAGGGCTACTGACTCCGATTTCTTTTAGATTTCCGTGTGCTTTGGTAAGAATCTCTCCCAGCTTCACGGCATCTTTTGTTTTTATTGCTTCTTCTGCTTCTTGGGTCAACTCTCCTAGTGCATGTAGGAATGGTAAAGCATCTTTTCCCTTATTCTTGACAACTTGGATAGCTTCACTTGTATTTCCGTAAACACCAGTATCTGCAATCACCAGATAAGCCGACAAATCCATCGTCAATTCTTCAAAGCCGACATTCTTGATAAAACGAATCGGATGACTGCTGAGGCATGTTTTAGCGTCTAATCCACTAGGATTTATATGAGCAATCATTTCAGCACGATTAACCAAAATCTCTAACACATCATGATGAAGTTCTGCTTGGTAATAATCAAATACCGCTCGAATGGCTGCAATGCTAATGGCTGCCGAAGAACCCATTCCACGTTTTTCTGGAATAGCCGAGTCAATTTGGCAACGGATGTAAGCTTCTTTAATATTTAGATATTCTAAGGAAGCATAAACCGCCATAGACAAGGTGTCCTCTTCAAAAAGACGCCATGGTGTTTCTGCTGGAACCACATGACAAGTGACCTCTACCTCTAAAAGAGGTAAAGAAATCGCTGGGTAGCCATAAACAACTGCATGCTCTCCGATTAAAATAATTTTACTATGTGCCTGACCGACACCAACTTCTTTTGTCATTTAATCCTACTATCAGACGAAAACTGTCTGTTTCTAGATAAAATTTTAGAACTTTATTCCTTTCTATTTTATTATATTTTCGCAAAAAAAGCGATTGTTTCCTTCACAATCGCTTGTTTTCATTACTGGACCCACTCGCCATTATAGTTGACGTAGTAGCCACCTACTGTGGTATTAACAGCTAGAGCACCTGAACCATAGGCATAGTACCATTTACCATTGACTTGGAACCATCCTGTCGTCATAGCACGACGAAAGAAACTCCATACTATTAGGTAAAGAGGACAGTTGTGAGGGAGCATGCGCTATTGACAACCTGTTTTAGTGACGTAAAAAATCGCATTAACAAGTACTCGTTTCGACCATTTATAGGTGCGGTGTTTGGAGAAATAGGGTTCAATCTTAGCCCATTCTTGATCGTTTAAATCAGTATCATATGCTTTGCGTGTCATAACTCTAGTTTAACATTTTTTGTGAATACAGGTTCTAAATAATCGACCACGAAAATTTCTTAAGTGGAAAACTCCTTATGAAGTATGCTACGGGAAAGTTATGCACTTAATTTGACAATTCAAGGAGAATTATGTTACTCTGGAGCAAATAGACTTTGCATTGGGAACATCTGGTGTCCTATTATCATTAATAAAATACTATCAATTTACCAATGATAATACTCTTAAAACTTTCATCCACAATAGTATAGGGAAAATTTATCATTATTTCCTACAAAGAGATACAGCCAAAGGAACCATTTTAGACTATAGCTTTGCTCATGGATATTGTGGAATTGCATATGCTTTATTTGCCTATTCTAAAGTCTTAGAACCTTCTATGTTCTATAATGATCTCCATACATTCCATACTGAATTAAAAAAATTATTAGAAAAAGTTACTTCTAATACTGAAAATTTAGGAAATTTACAACTTTCTTGGTGCGAAGGAATTTCCGGAATAATCTTATATCTTTGTATGTACGATTGTGACGGAAACAAAGATATTATTAGTAAATATCAAGAATTTGTTTTTAACCATCATCTAAAAATGATGACAGGATATTGCCACGGAATAACTAGCTTACTACAAACCACTGTCTACAATCAAAACAAATTACTGATGAAAAAAATCCAACAGGTAATTTTAGCATGTTCTGAACGAGATGATCACGGTTTACTGATGTTTCAAGGAGATAGTGGTAAAGAAGATTTGTTTGACTTCGGAATAGGAAGCATGGGGGTATATTGGTGTTTATTAAATAATAAATTCCCATTCGATGTGCAGACATAAGGGGAAAAGTATGAAATTATTTTGGACAAACAACATATATAGACAGTTGCTGCTAAACAGCTGTTTTTCATCATTCGGCGACAGTATTTTCTACCTCGCCATTATCAATTATGTGGCTCAGTACAATTTCGCTCCGCTAGCGATTTTACTGATTTCCATTTCAGAGATGGTTCCCCTACTATCGCAACTCTTTCTCGGGATTCTAGGAGATTTTCAAGAAAATAGAGTCAAACACGCACTCTGGATTGCCAAAATCAAAATCCTGCTCTACGCTATTTTAACAGTATTTCTTGTCTTGTCTCCCTTTTCATTAGTTTCAGTCATTATGATTGTCATCATCAACCTCATCTCTGACACCTTGAGCTACCTGTCTGCCTACATGATGAACGCCCTCTACATTAGTGTAATTAAGGACGACCTGCATGATGCCATGGGGTTCAGGCAGTCGCTGATGAGGGCTGTCCGCATTGTCGCCAATCTGGCTGGCGCGTTCCTTATCAATGTTATGAGTATTCAAACTATTTCCCTTATCAACACTCTGACTTTTGTCATTGCCTTTTTGGGCCTGTATGTTATTCGACATACCTTGTATGAGGTTGAAAAAAGGATTGAAATGTCACATACAGGAATGAGTTTTAAGAAATATTTTCAACATCTTAGACAGTCGCTGGCTGTGCTCCTGAGGTTAAAAGAGACCGTCATACTACTGTTTCTGACGACCAGTATGATTGCCATCTTGGATGTGTCCCCTCGACTGATTGCCCTCCGCTTCATCCAACAGACACTAGCACAACTGAGCATTGGGCAACTCCTCGCCCTGCTCTCCATCATCATTTCTTGTGGAGCTATCCTTGGCAACATGACCAGCAGTAATCTATTTAAAAATATCCGCTTCACGCACCTCTTGGTTTTCTGTGAGATTTCCCTATTTGCTCTAATAACTAGTATCTTTTGTCAAGCCTATATCGTGATTTTCATTACCAGTTTCATCAGTTCTACGATTATCGGCATTCTCAGCCCTCGCCTACAAGCAGCTGTCTTTGCCTATATCCCCAGTGACAAGATGGGGACGGTGGGTTCTGCTCTGAGCACAGTGGACATTCTCGCCCCGTCCCTGCTCTCCCTATTAGCCCTATCCATAGCATCGAGCGTTTCGGTGCAGTTAGCATTGGTATTTTTGTATCTTATTTTGATTGCTCTTATCTTTTGTCAAAGGTTAGTCAAGTTCAACACTCATAACTAACGAAAAAGCATGTGTAGATTTCACATGCTTTTAATCTCCCCAATCGTCAGGTCAAGTACAACAAAGTCACTCCTTTGATTAAGCGAGTGTTCTAATATAATTATAAGCGACCCTGTCATTATCGGATCCATTCGCCATTAGAGTTGACAAAATAGCCACCTACTGTAGTATTCACAGCTAAGTCTCCTGAACTATAGGCATAGTACCATTTACCATTGACTTGGAACCATCCTGTCACCATAGCTCCTGACGAACGAAGATAATACCAAGTATTATCGATATAAATCCAGCCTGTTTTCATATCACCGTTTTGAGCATCTAAATAATACCAAGTTGAACCATCTTGATACCAACCTGTCGCCATAGCACCTGATGAACGGAGATAGTACCACTTATTACCTAGATATTGCCAACCAGTTTGCATTGCAGCAGTTGTTGTATCAAGATAGTACCAAGTTGAATTATCATTGATCCAACCAGCACGTCTTTCTCCACCAAGATAGCTTTCCCTGTTAATATCCGTTTCAGCTAGATAATACCAGTTAGACTGATTATAAAGCCAACCAGTTTTTAAAGAATGGTCTTGATTGAAGTAATAGTTTGCTAATTTAAGAACTTCTGGACCTTCAAAACCTTCACCATATTTTTTACCAACATTTAACGAATCCTTAAGCTCTAATTGTTGCCAGCCAACAAATTCTTGTAATACACCATCTTGTCCAAAATAATACCACTTCTGTTGAAGGCCAATTTCGAAGACTGGACGATTATCAAATAAATCATCACGATAACCAGTCCCAGGAATCTCTAAGTATTGCCAACCAACTACCATTTCTCCACTATCATCAAAATAGTAGGTTTTGCCATCTATTTTATGCCAATAGATTGCTTTATGGTCGTCTTTTATATAATATTTTCTATTGTACTTATCAACAAACTGTCCACCTGTAGTATCCGCAAATACTGTACTCGTCACTAACAGACCAAAGAAGAACACTGATAGTCCAATTTGCATCATTTTTTTCAAAAGTTTCATTTTAACACCCTCCAAATAGATTATATAACAAAAAAATAATATGTCAACATACATACTAAAAACAGTTACAAAACTGCAACTGTTTTTCTATTCTTGCATAGTATAGCCTACACCACGCACAGTTTTTATGTAGCTCTTTTGACCTTTGACATCAATCTTACCTCGCAGATATCGGATATAGACATCCACAATATTGGTCTCTGTTGCACTCTCGTACTTCCAGACTCTCTCCAACAACTGTTCCCGAGTCAAAACCTTCTTACTACTCATCAAAGTGGCTAGAAGATCATACTCCCGTCTAGTCAAGACAATCATTTCCTGACCACGATAAACGGTATGATTTTCAGTATCAATCCGAAGATCACGGTAAGCAGCAGGCACCTTCATCTGACTACAATGTTGGTCGATGAAGTCTCTACCTCGGAAGATTGCTGCAATACGAGCTACTAAATCGTCAATAATAACTGGTTTATAAATGTATGAGACAGCGAAACGCTGGATTGTTTCAAGTTGGTCTTGCAATTCTTCTCGATGGTCCAAGACCATGATAACCGAAGCTGGCTTAGTCCGACTCAACTGTTCTGCAAAACCCTGGGCTGTCATATCCCCTAGATGAGCATTCAGTAAAATCAAGTCATAGTCAGTCTGAAGAGCCATGGAGAGGGCTTTTTGACCCTCTTCTACCTGATCAACTCGGTATTGCTCTTTTTGGAGTTCCAGACTTAAAAAATGAGCTAGATTTCTTTCTTTCTCAAGTAATAAAATCCGTTTCCCCATGGCTGACCTACTTATTTTTCGTCATACCAAGAGTAGTGGAATGTTCCTTCTTTGTCTTTACGTTGGTAAGTGTGGGCACCAAAGTAGTCACGTTGCGCTTGGATCAAGTTAGCTGGAAGGTCAGCTGAACGGTAGCTATCAAAGTAAGTAATAGCTGCTGAGAAGGTTGGTACTGGTACACCAGCTTGAACTGCAAGAGCTACGATATCACGAACTGATTGTTGGTACTTAGCAGTTACGTCCAAGAAGTACTCATCCAAAAGAAGGTTAGCAAGATCTGCATCACGGTTGTATGCATCTGTAATCTTTTGTAAGAAACGAGAACGGATGATACATCCATCGCGCCAGATAGATGCGATATCCGCAAATGGCAAGTTCCAGTTGTTTTCTTTAGAAGCAACACGCAATTGGGCAAAACCTTGTGCGTAAGAAATAATTTTTGAGAAGTAAAGAGCTTGACGAATCTTTTCAATCAATTCAGCCTTGTCGCCTTCAAATTTGAATGCAGCTGGTTTTGGAAGCACCTTGCTAGCGTGAACACGTTCTTCTTTGTAGGCAGAAATATAACGAGCAAATACAGACTCTGTAATAAGTGACAATGGAACACCAAGGTCAAGTGCTGATTGGCTAGTCCATTTACCGGTTCCTTTGTTACCTGCAGCATCCAAGATATAGTCTACAATTGGTCCATCTTGACCTTCGTCGTCTTTACGTTTCAAGATATCTGCTGTGATTTGGATCAAGTAGCTGTCCAACTCACCCTTGTTCCACTCAGTAAAGATTTCAGACATATCTTCTGCAGAAAGACCAAGCAAGTGTTGCATTAAGTCATAGCTTTCAGCAATCAATTGCATATCACCGTATTCGATACCGTTGTGGACCATTTTCACGTAATGACCAGCTCCATCAGGACCGATGTAAGTCACACATGGTTTGCCATCTTCTGGCGCTTTAGCTGAGATTTCTTCAAGAACATCAGCCACCAAGTCATAAGCTTCTTTTTGTCCACCAGGCATGATAGAAGGTCCTTCAAGAGCACCTTTTTCACCACCAGAAACACCTGTACCGATGAAATTGATGCCTGAGTTCGCCAGCTCTTCATTACGACGGATGGTATCTTTGTAGAAAGTATTTCCTCCGTCAATCAAGATATCCCCTTTATCCAAGTGTGGAAGAAGGGCTTGGATAGTTGCATCTGTACCAGGTCCAGCTTGAACCATAAGCATAATCCGACGTGGTTTTTCGATAGAGTTTACAAAGCTTTCGATATCATAGCTTGGCACAAAGTTTTTATCAGGATGGCAAGCAATAACGTCTTCTGTTTTTTCTTTACTACGGTTAAAAATGGCAACTGTATAGCCACGAGATTCAATATTTAAGGCAAGGTTACGACCCATTACAGCCATACCAACAACACCAAAGTTAGCTTTTGTCATGTGATACTCCTCTTGTTTAATATGTTTTATTTTATCATGTTTATCTTCGAAAAGAAAGAATTTTGTAAGCACTAGACTAGTAGTCTAGACTGTCAGCATGTCCAGAACCATTTCCTACAAAGTAACCAGTCTTACAATTAAGCGTAAAGAGATAGGTTCCATCTGGCTTATAAAGATTGTAATAACCGTTCCCATTCACAATATTCACACGTTCCAAGATATATTGATTTCCAGAGATATATCCACGTGCACGTGATGTTGCAAGAATTTGTTCAAGGACACCATCTGCAAAATTCCAGGCAGGATTGCTGCTATCATTGACTGCTGTTTGATTATACGGTACTCGGCTAACACTTCTTTGTAAAGGAACACCTTCACTTGATAGGCCAACATTTGTAGATGAAGCAGTGCCACTGGTTGAAGCAGATGGACTACTTTCTGTAGTTGGGCTTGAAGATTCTTGACTAGAAGCTGGTGTTGAAGAGGCACTTGTTGTTGTACTTGCTAATTGACTCTTACCGAGGCTAATTGCTTTATCTAGAAGTTTATCAATTTCAGTATTTCCAGTCTTGATATCCGTAAATTTTGCATCTGATTTGATTTTTGCATTGGTATCCAAAACACCATCCTTAATAACTGGTGTTTCAAATTGCGAATTTACTTCTTGGATAGCTTTAATTTGTGTTTCTAAGCTATCATATTTTGATTTGGCTAGAGTGTATTCTCTTGCTCCCTCGAGTTTGTCTAAAATTTCTTTCAACTGATTCAGTTGACTAAATTGACTATTTTTAAGAGCTGTTTTGTTTTCATCGGTATAAAATGTATCGTAGAGAGTATTAAATTGCTCCAAGACTGACTGATTACTTACCAAACCAGAATCTGTAGCTTGGGTTTGCTGTTCTTGAGAAGAACGAGTAATTTGATGATAAACGTAATAGGCACCTCCAAAAATTAAAAGTAATACCAAGATAAGGGCTGATAAAATTGCCCATTTCTTTTTACTTTTTGGCTTTTCACCAGTTTGAGCAGAACGAGACAAAGATTGTAGTACACTCTCATTTTCTTCATCAACTACTGCTACATTAGAGTTGCCTGCCTTAGCCATTTCAACAGTTTCCAATTCATCCATAAAGGGCTGATCGAGAATTCTTGTTTCTTCTTCATCAGCTTCTTGAGCTAGAATTTCACTTGTTTCTTCAGCTAATGCACTTGAGATTATTTTCTCTTCCGAACTTGATGCATTTTCTTGTTCAGTAGCTTCTCTCACTTCCTGGATCATATCATCCAAACTTTGAGTAGGCTGATCTTTTTTCGTTTGTAAATTCTCAAATTTATCGGCTTCGATTTCTTCACGGTGCTGTTTGATATATTTGTCCAAAACCGTATCTTCTGGAGTTACACCTGCTTCAACCTCTTCATTCTTTCGAATGGCCTGACCAACCGTTAAGTCTTTAGCATCTTCAAATTCAAATTTAGATTCTTGTTCGCTCTTATGATGGCGATTACTTCTTTTCTTACTCATCAGTCTTCCTTTCTGTCTTGACATCTTGTCTTTTCACTCGTTGACCAAAATATTGATACAAATCAACTTTCAAAGTACCATTGTAGAGTTTCCGTTTTTTATCCACCTGACTACCATACTTACTTTCAAAAGCTTCATCACTGGTCAGGATAAATTTACTCCAAGTTTTGAGTGGTGCAAATACTTCTCCCATCTCAGCATAGAGCTTGGTTACTCCTGCATCGTCTGACAATCGTTCTCCATATGGTGGGTTAGATATAATGACTCCATTAATCTTGTCCGTACGCAAATCCTGCACGCGCATCTGCTTAAATAGGATATCCTTAGAAACTCCTGCCGCCTGAGCATTGGATTTAGCAATTTCAACCATGCGTCCATCAATATCACAACCCATGATGTCGAGCTCAATTTCACGATTGATTTTTTTACTTGCTTCTGTACGAATCTCCTGAATCAAACGGTCGCTAATCCAGTTCCAATCCTCAAAAGAAAAGGAACGACGCAAACCTGGTGCCATATTGCGAGCAATCATAGCAGCTTCAATACAGAAGGTCCCTGACCCACAGGTTGGATCAATCAGAGGCTTATCTGGATACCAGTTTGACAATTGTAAAATGGCTGCTGCCATATTCTCCTTGATTGGGGCTCCACCCTTTTCTGTCCGATAACCACGTTTGAAAAGGCTAGAACCACTTGTATCAATCATAATAGTCGCTACATCTTTAAGTATCGAAACCTCAATCTTAAACTCTGGTCCACTCTCCATCAGCGGAACACCTTCTGGTCTCGCATAGTGCTTTTGTAATTTCTTGACAACTGCCTTTTTAGAAATAGCTTGGACACTAGGTTCGTTATGAAGTTTTGATTTGACACACTTAGCCTTAGAGATTGGGAAACGTGCTCCAAGTGGAAGATAGTTTTCCCAATCTAGGGCAAAAACTCCTTGAAAAAGTTCTTCAAATGTTTTTGCGGGAAAAGTTCCAACAACAATCTTAATCCTATCTGCAGCTCGTAACCACAAATTGGTTTCAATAATTGCCTTTACATCTCCTTCAAAGCGAACGCGACCATTCTCAACTTGACAGTCATAGCCAAGTGCACGCACTTCCCGACCTACAACAGCCTCTAAGCCTGCTGCAGCAGTCGCGATTAAATTAAATGTTTGTTTCATGTCAGTCTTTAAAGACCTTTCTCTTGTTCACCTTTAAAAAATGAGGTTGAGAAAATTTCTCAGCCCCAACCTATATGCAATTTTCTATAAGCCATGTTTTGTTCCAGAAGTGACTAGGACCACTTCTTTCGATAATCATCTGTCTACCACTAACAGCTAGATGCTGTTAGCAGTCAGAGTACTACGTTCGTTTCCGCGCACTCCATGCCCCGACCAAAATTTGGGTTGCTAGCTTGAGGGGTTTACCGCGTTCCACTCTCTCTGTTTCCAGAGAGACTTCGTCACTGTGGCACTTTCAGAGCTACTAAAACATATCCGAAAACTTAGTCTATTCACTCGCCGTAACGATTTCTCGTCCCTAGGCTTATGGTTTCGCCTAGCACAAACACTACAGGCATCACAGCCTGTGCTAGCATGGACTTTCCTCATGAAAAGATAAACTCTCCACGCGATTATCCAAAAATTGCACAACTGTATGATTCTTAGAAATCAGAATTTTCTACGATTTGTTTTCCAAATACTTCTTTTTCAAGACGATTCAAGCGTTTCAAGATATCAAAGTTAGTCATAGAAGTCGTACTTCCAAGCTCAGCAGGCTCAGACGTTACAGATACAGGTTCCACTTGAGGTTTGTTCGCCAATTGTTCTTTCAATTCTGCGACTTCCAAGCGCAATGATTTAACCAACGCTGCATAGGTTTCATAATCCTTGATAACGTCATCTAAGAATTCATCTACCTCTGCTTTACTGTATCCACGTACTTCTCTTCCGAAATCCTGCTCAAAAATATCCTTTGCTGTAAAAATAATACTTGCCATGTCTCTCTCCATTCTCAGTTACTAGTATTATTATATAAAAAAAAGCAAGCAAAAAGCAAGGTCAAAGCCTTAATTTTCGGAAAAATTTTCAGCAATTTCGTTTAAATCTTCGAATGTTAATCTTTTTGTCATATAGTTGTCTTTCTTTTTCATCAATTCGTAAAAAAATCTCAGTTTTGTTTCGTTTTCTTGATCATAAAAAAGATAGACCCCATCTGTGTTTTCGAGTAAAAAAATCTGATAATCTCTCAATTGTCCTTTATGCTCATATGCTGGATAAGCATACTTGATAAAATCGACCTGTTTAAAATCACTCAATTTGATCTGATTTGCTTCATTCCAATTCGATCCATGTGTTTCAAAATCAAAAATAGTCGCTAGTTGAAATCCATAGTCATCTTTCATTTCCTTGGCGACTTCTAAAACCCAATGTTCAAAACCAAGAGAACCTGTAAACACTAGCCATTGCAACCCTTCCTCAGCCAATCTTTCCAAATCTCTTCGAATGGCTTTTTTGATAATTTTTAAGCGAATGTCCTTTTCGTTAAACACTCCCAAATCAAAAGCTGAGTATCCCAAAACCAAGGCTGTATGCATTTTTTCACCCTTTCTGAAAACCTTTGTGGTATAATAGAGTGATGTTATTGTACCAATAAGGAGGACTATGGTCAACTATCCACATAAACTTTCATCTAAACCAAGCAAAACTTCTCTACCTCAAACTAAAAATTTCGCAAATCGAGGTATGAGCTTTGAAAAGATGATTAATGCTACCAATGACTACTATCTATCACATGGAATAGCAGTCATTCACAAAAAGCCAACCCCTGTTCAGATTGTTCGGGTCGACTACCCTCAACGGAGTCGCGCTAAAATTGTTGAAGCCTATTTTAGACAAGCTTCAACTACTGACTACTCGGGTGTTTATGAAGGATTTTACATTGATTTCGAAGCAAAGGAAACCAGACAAAAAAATGCTTTCCCGATGAAGAACTTCCATTCTCATCAGATACAGCATATGGAACAGGTTCTTGAACAAAAAGGAATTTGCTTCGTCTTAATCCATTTTTCTTCTTATCAGGAAACGTATTTATTACCGGCAATTGATCTCATCCGTTTTTATCGTCAGGATATGGGGAAAAAATCAATGCCACTTGATTATATTCGAGAGCACGGTTTTGTGATTGAACAACAAGCTTTTCCTCAAATACCTTATCTCGATATCGTCAAACAACATTTACTAGGTGGTAAAACAATATGAATAAACAACTTATCTGGCGCATTGCTAAATATCTAGGAATTGGAATCTTAGCTGCCTTTATCGCTTCGATACTAATCGGTGGAAGTATTTTCTTCTATTATGCATCTAAAGCACCTGAACTTACGGAAAGCAAACTAGTCGCAACAACTTCAAGTAAAATTTACGATAATAAAAATGAATTGATTGCGGACTTAGGAGCCGAGCGTCGTGTCAATGCTCAAAGCAGTGAAGTTCCAATTGAATTGGTCAATGCAATTGTCTCTATCGAGGATCACCGTTTTTTTAACCATAGAGGAATCGATAGCATTCGAATAGCTGGAGCTTTCCTGCGAAACTTAACTAGTAGAGGTGGCCTCCAAGGTGGTTCAACATTGACGCAACAGTTGATAAAATTAACTTACTTTTCAACTTCTTCGTCAGACCAAACAATCTCACGTAAAGCCCAAGAAGCTTGGCTAGCTATTCAGTTAGAAAGAACTGCAACCAAACAAGAAATTTTGACATATTACATCAATAAGGTATACATGTCAAATGGTAACTATGGTATGCAGACTGCAGCTCAAAGTTACTATGGTAAAGATTTAAAAGACCTATCAATTCCACAACTTGCTCTTCTAGCCGGAATGCCACAGGCACCTAACCAATACGATCCTTATTCTCATCCAGAAGAAGCAACAGAACGTCGTAATCTAGTCCTATCAGAGATGCAAAAGCAAGGTTATTTAACAGCTGAACAATATGAAACGGCTATAAACACACCTATCACTGATGGTTTACAAAGTCTTAAAGGAAGCAACTCCTATCCTCCATACTTAGACAATTACCTCAAAGAAGTGATTGAACAAGTTGAAACAGAGACAGGCTACAACCTTTTAACTACTGGAATGGATGTCTACACTAACGTAGACCAAGACGTTCAAAAACGACTTTGGGACGTCTATAACACTGATCAATACGTAAACTATCCTGATGATGATATCCAAGCAGCTTCTACTATCGTTGATGTATCAAATGGTAAAGTTATTGCCCAACTCGGATCTCGTCACCAAGCTAGCAATGTATCCTTTGGTACTAACCAAGCAGTGGAAACAAACCGTGACTGGGGTTCTAGCATGAAACCAATCACGGACTACGCTCCCGCACTAGAGTATGATATCTATGATTCAACTGCTTATATGCTTAAAGATGTTCCCTACAACTATCCTGGTACTAACACTCCTCTTTACAACTGGGATAGAGGCTATTTGGGCAATATCACCCTACAAACAGCTATCCAACAATCACGGAACGTACCAGCAGTTGAAACTCTTGATAAAGTTGGATTCGATAAAGCCAAAAAATTCTTAAACGGACTTGGCATTGATTATCCAACCATGGTATATGCAAATGCAATTTCAAGTAATACGACCGAGTCAAACAAAAAGTACGGAGCAAGCAGTGAGAAAATGGCTGCTGCTTACGCTGCTTTTGCTAACGGTGGTATCTACCATAAACCAATGTATATCAACAAGATTGTCTTTAGTGACGGTAGTTCAAAAGAGTACTCTGATCCTGGCTCACGTGCCATGAAAGAAACAACTGCCTACATGATGACTGAAATGATGAAAACTGTATTATACTCTGGTATTGGTCATGATGCTTATATATCATGGCTCCCACAAGCAGGTAAAACAGGTACATCTAACTATACAGATGATGAAATTGAAAATTACATTAAGAGATACGATTATGTCGCACCTGATGAAATGTTTGTAGGATATACCCGCAAATATTCAATGGCCGTTTGGACCGGTTATTCAAACCGTCTCACTCCAATCGTAGGAGATGGATTTAGAGTAGCTGCAAACATCTACCGCTCAATGATGGCATATCTCTCAGAGGATGATAACCCAGGTGATTGGACAATGCCTGATGGGCTATACCGTAGTGGTGACTATATATTCAAAAATGGAGCTCGTAGCAATTGGGTTAGCCAAACACCTCAACAACCAGTTACAGAAGTTCAGAATTCCACAACTGAAAACCAGACTTCTGCAACTGAAAATAACAATTCTAATACTTCACGTAACGGTTCCACACCAAACACAAATCAAAACCCTGGACAACCTCAAAATTCTCGAAGACAACAATAAAAAATTCTAGGAGAATTGGTACTGACTCCCAAAAGTTAGGCGAATAATTATAAAAAGGACTTAATTCTGTATCAACCAGAACTAAGTCCTTTTAAATTAACATTAGTTGTAATAATCAATATAGTCTGTAACAGCATGTTTCAATTGATTTAGTGATTGATTGCTATGACTGAACGCCTAATATTCTTGTAATACCAGTTTGCCCATCTGACGATGTCATTCTTAGAAATTTTGAATCAATTTAAAAAATTTTTTCAACAACCATCTTTTCTGATAAACATCTTTTATTGACAATTATCAAGCAAATTTTTATGATATAATGAAAGAAGAAAATTGAAAGGAAACACCATGTCAAAAGAAGTTATTGTTGAAAGTTTTGAACTAGATCATACGATTGTAAAAGCTCCTTATGTTCGTTTAATCGGAGAAGAAACCGGCCCTAAGGGAGATATCATTTCTAACTTTGATATTCGTTTGGTTCAACCAAATGAGGACTCTATCCCTACTGCTGGACTTCATACTATTGAGCACCTCTTGGCTAAGCTAATCCGTACTCGAATCGACGGTATGATCGATTGTTCACCATTTGGATGTCGTACAGGGTTCCATATGATTATGTGGGGACGTCATTCTAGCGCTGAAATCGCAGGTGTCATCAAGGATTCATTGAAAGAAATCGCTGAAACAACAACTTGGGAAGATGTCCCAGGAACAACTATTGAATCTTGCGGAAACTACAAGGACCACAGCCTATTTTCAGCTAAGGAATGGGCAAAATTGATTCTTGAACAAGGAATCTCAGATGATGCCTTTGAACGTCATGTTATTTAACAAAAAAAGAACCAGCTTTTCAACTGGTTCCTTTTTTATTTTGAAGCCTTTGATTTAGGCTTTTTCACGAATGACTAGGACACCATCTTCCATGTCAGCTTCAAGGTGTTTAGCATCCAAGTTATCCAAGTGGAAGTCGGTGACTTTATCACGGATTTGTTGTTCAACTACACGACGAAGTGGACGAACACCCATGACTTCATCATAACCTTCTTCAGTCATGTATTCTTTGGCTGCATCACTCACAGCCAAGTCGATTTCTTTCTTAGAAAGAGTCTTATTGACGTCAATCAACATCAAATCAACAATCTTAGAAAGGTCTTCTTTGCTCAAATGTGAGAATTCAATCACAGCATTGAAACGATTAAGGAATTCTGGACGGAAGTACGGTTTCAAACGATCCATCAATTCTGGTTTATCAGCATCCTCTGTCAAGTTAGCTTCGTAACCAAATCCTGCATTTGAAGTAGCGATAATCACCGTATTCTTGAAGTTTACAGTATTACCTTGACCATCGGTTAAACGACCATCATCCAAAACTTGGAGAAGGAGGGTGATCACTTGAGGGTCAGCCTTCTCAATTTCGTCGAGAAGTACGATGGAGTAAGGATTACGACGTACTCGTTCTGTCAAGGTATTGCTGTTGTCATCATAACCAACATAACCAGCTGTTGTACCGATCAATTTAGAAACAGCTGTGCGGTCGCTGTATTCTGACATGTCTAGACGAATGATAGCATCCTTAGTTCCGAACATATCAAGTGCTAATTGTTTAGCCAACTCAGTCTTCCCAACACCAGTAGGCCCTACAAAGAGGAAGCTACCGATTGGACGGTTCCCTTCGTCAAATCCTGCTCGGTTCCGACGGATAGCACGTGCTACTGCTTCTACAGCTTTATCTTGACCAATGACTTTAGTTTGCAAACGGTGACCCATATCTTTCAAACGTTCGATATCCGTTGCTCCCATTTGTGATACTGGAATACCAGTCATCCGTTCTACTGATTCAGCCACATCGTTAATTGTTGCTGTTACTTTATGATCTTCAGTATGGTTAGCAATTTTCTTTTCAAGTTCTTCGATACGAACTTTTGCATTTAATGCTGCTTCGTAATCTTCTTTAGCTGCAGCTTCTTCTTGTTTTGCTTTTTCTTCTTCAATTTCATGTTCCACAGCATGCACATCTGTCACTGGGTGTTGGGCTGCTAAGTGAGCTGCTGTCACGTCAACAAGGTCAATAGCTTTATCCGGTAAGCTCCGTTGTGGAATGTATTGAACAGAATAATCAACAGCTGCTTTCAATACTTCATCAGGCAAAATGACGTTATGGTGTTGTTGATAAAGATCACGAATCCCTTGAAGAATCTTGAAAGTATCTTCAGCGGATGGAGCATTAACCTTAACTTCATTAAAGCGACGAGCAAGTGCAGCGTTCTTCAAGATAGTATTACGGTATTCATCCTGAGTGGTTGCACCGATCACTGTCAATTCCCCACGTGAAAGAGCTGGTTTGATGATATCCGCAAGACCTTTTGAACCTTGACCATCACCTGTGCTACCTGCACCAAGGATTTGATGAATTTCATCAAAGAAGAGGATAATGTTTCCTGCCTTCTTAACTTCACCAATTAAGTTTTGAATGTTTTCTTCAAAGCTACCACGATATTGAGTACCAGCTTCAAGTCCAGAAATATCAATGGAAATAATTTCTTTGTTCTTGATAGCAGCGGGAACATCCCCGTTTACAATAGCTTGTGCTAATCCTTCAACTACAGCAGTCTTACCGACACCCGCATCACCAACAAGAACAGGATTGTTCTTAGTACGTCGTGAAAGAATTTCAGCAGTTTCCTGAATTTCTTCATTACGCCCGATAACAGGATCTAATTTGCCTTCGCGTGCTTCTTCGGTTAGGTTGCGGCCAAGTTTCGCAAGAATCCCATCTTGTTTCATCCCTTTACCTTGAACGTATTGAGCTTGTTCACTCCCTTCGCTTGGAAGTTGACCAGTTTGACGGTAAATGGCAAATTCCTCAGGTGTTACTTCACGACCGTTAATCAAATAACGACGATTTTCAGAACTATATCCACGCATACCGCCCATCAATTGGTTAAATAAATCATCCATATTGTTAAAATTGTTAAAGTTGTTATTCATATTTCATACCTCGTTTGAATTCAAAATTAGTAGCCAGAGAATCTGACTTTATCTGACCTTTTGCATAAAAAATTAAGACTAGCTTTTTGCTACTCTACGTACTATTTCTGGTTTCTCTTTATCCAATTCAGATCTTGTAATTGGACTTCTAAAAATATTCAAGTTAATCATAGGTTGTACCTCTTTTCTAGGTTTGACCCATACTTTGATTTCAAGATGACATGCACAATCACCTTAAAACCAATGTTTTCTAAGGATCTTCTTATCCTTATGTTCTTAGTATATCACTTTAGTCAGTAATAGTCAATAGTTTTTTGACCAAATTTGACTAATTTTTTAAAATTTTTTTGTTTATCAAAAAAACCAGTCAAAATGACTGGTTTTCCGATTAACTATTTATGAATCTTAGCTCAATGCATCATCCATTGAAAGAACTTCGTGGAAGACACGTTGTGTCAATTCAGTTTTTTGTTCTGGTGTAAGGTATTTAGTATTTACACAGTATCCAGAGATACGAACGATAACATCTTCACCTGCCATGATCTTATCATAAACATCGTTCAAGTCCATAACGTTCAAGTTACAGTGTTGACCACCATTTTCAAAGTAACCATCTAGGATTGTTACCAAGTTATCAACTTGTTCGTCACGAGTCTTACCAAGAGCGCGAGGTGATACTTGTGTAGTCAATGAGATACCATCAGCTGCATAACTAAAGTCAAGGCTAGAAAGTGAGTTCAAGTTTTGCAACCATCCACCTTTAGCTTTGTTAGATGGGTTAGCACCTGGTGAGAAGAATTCAAGTTTAGACAAGTTTACAGAACCATCTTCGTTGAGGTATACACCTTTGTGGACTGGTGAGTTACCAGTTTGTTTAGAGTAAGCAACGTTAGATGTGATTGTCAAAAGTGATACTGTAGCTTCTGCGTCTTTGTAAAGTTTGTGGCTACGTAGACGAGTTGTGTAAGCTTCAATCAACCATTCTGCCAATTCGTTTGAACGAGGGTCATCTTCACCCCAACGTGGGTATTCACCGATTGTTTCATAATCGTAGATATAGCCATTTTCATCACGGATTGGTTTAACTGTAGCGTACTTGATAGCTGACAATGTATCAACAGTGTTAGCGAATCCACAGATACCGAATCCCATGTTAGCACGTTGTTTAGTTGGCAAGAAGGCCATTTGAACTGCTTCGTAGTTGTACTTATCAGTCATGTAGTGGATGATGTTCAAAGCATCTACGTAAGTGTCAGTCAACCAATCAAGAGATTTTTCAAAGTTTGCTTTAACTGATTCGAATTCAAGAACTTCGTCACGAATTGGTTCGATGTCAAATACTTTGTAGTCTTTATGAACATCGTCATAACCACCGTTCAAACCAGTAAGAAGAGCTTTAAGAACGTTTACACGAGCACCGAAGTATTGGATGTTGTGACGTTGTTCTTCATTTTCTGGGTCAAGTGGAGATACACAGCATGAGATACAGCTCATTTCACCGTATCCGTCTTTAGCCATTGTTGTAACACCTTCATATTGGATTGAAGAGTGTTTGTGGCTCATGTGCATACAGTAGCGACGGAAGCTATAAGGCAATTTGTCAGTCCAAAGAACTGTCAAGTTTGGTTCTGGAGAGTTACCGATATTGTCAAGAGTGTTCAAGAAACGGTAGTCCATCTTAGTAACACGGTGACGACCGTCATTACCCATACCAGCCATAGAAGTTGTGATGAAGGTTGGGTCACCTGAGTACAATTCGTCGTAAGCTTTTGTACGAGCAAATTTAACTGTACGAAGTTTCATTACGAAATCATCAACAAATTCTTGAATTTCAGATTCAGTGTAAGTACCACGAGCTAAGTCACGTTCTGCGTAGATGTCCAATACGATTGGTACACGTCCTAGAGATGTAGCAGCACCATTGATAACACGACAAACTGCCATGAATGCAATGTTAGTCCATTGGATAGCTTCTTTTGTGTCATATGCTGGGCGACGTACATCTACACCGTAAAGGTCACCTAATTCAACAACTTCTTTCAATGCTTGATATTGAAGATTTACTTCTTCACGAAGGCGGATAGATTCTTCATCAATTTCAGTGATAGCATTCCAATCACTTACTTTTTCAGCCATCAAATAATCAGCACCATAAAGAGCCAAACGAGCATAAACCCCGATGATACGTCCACGTGAATATGCATCTGGAAGACCAGTTACTGTGTGAGCGTGACGAGCACGACGAATATTTGTAGTGTAGGCACGGAAGATACCATCATTTACAGTTGTTACATATTTTGTAAAGATTTCATGAACTGCTGGGTCTGGTTCAAAACCATTTTCTTTCAAAGTAGTTTCAGCCATACGGATACCACCTTTTGGCATGAAGTTTAATTTGAAGAGTTCATCATTTTGGATACCATAAATCAATTCATTTTCTTTATCAATGTATCCAGCATCAATTCCTGCGATAGAAGTTGGACGGTTATCGTATGGGAAACGGGTAGCTTCATAGTGTGCTTTTGTTTCTTCTACGATTTTCTTAATATGCAATGAACGTTCTGTTGGTCCTGCAAGGAAACTTTCGTCTCCATCATATGGTGTATAGTTGGCTTGAACAAAGCGAGATACACTTGCTTTTTCTTTCCAATCTTCACCTTTAAAGCCTTCCCAGGCTTTGTCAAAAATGTCTTGTGCTTCAACAACTGTCTTAACAACCATGTTATTGTCCTCTTTTTTCTTTCTAGTAACAACCATCTGTTACATTTACAAGATTAGTATACCATACAGGAAACGGTTTCAACAAGTAAAAATAGACTTTTTGATTACTTTCTTTTATAATACAGTCATAATTTTGGGTATATCTGTATTATATTTTTGAAAATAATTTAACCATTTCCTATTTTTTCTGAAAAGAGTTAAAATATAACTAGAATCTTTATCAAAGAAAGGTACTCTCATGCTGATATTCCCACTGATGAATGATTTATCTCGTAAAATCATCCATATTGACATGGATGCCTTTTTTGCTTCAGTCGAAATCCGAGACAACCCCAAACTTAAAGGCAAACCAGTTATTATTGGAAATGACCCAAGAAAGACTGGTGGTCGTGGAGTTGTCTCAACTTGTAGCTATGAAGCGAGATCCTTTGGTATTCACTCAGCCATGAGCTCCAAAGAGGCCTATGAACGTTGCCCACAAGCCGTCTTTATTCCCGGAAACTACGAAAAATATACTGCTGTTAGCCAACAAATTCGAGCCATTTTTAAACGTTATACAGATAAGACTGAACCTATGAGTATTGATGAGGCTTATCTAGATGTGACTGAAAATAAACTAGGAATCAAGTCAGCTGTGAAAATTGCTCGATTAATTCAGCAAGATATCTGGCAGGAGCTTCATCTTACTGCTTCAGCTGGTGTATCTTATAATAAATTTTTAGCCAAAATTGCTAGCGATTATCAAAAACCTTGTGGATTGACTGTTATTATGCCTGATGATGCCGTAAGTTTTCTCCAACAAATGGACATTGCTAAATTTCACGGTGTCGGTAAGAAAACAGTTGAAATATTGCATCAAATGGGAGTGTTCACGGGAGCCGATCTCTTAGAAATCTCTGAAATTACTCTCATTGATCGTTTTGGTCGCTTCGGATTCGACCTCTATCGTAAGGCACGTGGTATTGATAATTCTCCCGTCAAATCCAATCGCATTCGTAAGTCTATCGGTAAAGAAAAAACCTACAGTAAGATTCTTAATCTTGATGAAGATATCAAAAAAGAGCTGACCGTCCTTTCAGAGAAAGTCGCCCTGAGTCTTCAAAGACATGAAAAAACAGGTAAGATTGTTATTTTGAAAATTCGCTACTCTGACTTTTCTACTTTGACTAAGCGAAAAACTTTGGAACAACCAACACAAGATTCAGAACAAGTTGCTCAAAACATTATCCAACTCTACGAAACACTCAGCGATAAAAATAAGGGTGTCCGCTTATTGGGAGTCACTGTGACTGGATTTTAAAAACCTTGAAGGATACTACCCTCAAGGTTTTTTCTTATACAAACAATCGAATAAAGCTATAAAGCAGTAACACACTACCAAGCACAATACGGTATTTACCAAAGATTGTAAAGTCGTGTTTTTTAACATAGCTAGTCAAGAAACGAATGGCAACCATGCTAACCGCAAAAGCAACAAACATTGCTACCAAGAGCAAAAAGAATTGACCAAAGCTTAATACTTCTCCTGCTTTGATAAATTTAAAAATCTTCAAAGCACTAGCTCCAAACATAACAGGAATTCCTAAATAGAAGGTGAATTCTGTAACTACTGAACGACTGGTCCCATTTAACAAACCCCCAATGATAGTGGCACCAGAACGACTAGTTCCTGGTAAAAGAGACAAGACTTGGAAAAGACCAATATACAACGCTGTTTTATAAGGCAGCTTGTCTAACTCAGTAACTGTTGGCTCAATAGCTTGCGCCTTATTACGTTTTTCAAGAAAGATAAATGCAAACCCATAAACAATCAACATAATCGCTACTGAAACCTTGTTATGGAAATAGGTGTCGAACCAGTCATCAAACTTAAAGACTAAGAGAAGAGGTAGAGTCGCAACAAAAACCTTTGACCATAACTGCCAAGTCCTACGAACTTGAACTTTATCCTTACCTGGTTTGAAAGGATTAAGTTTATTAAAGTAGATAACCACAACTGCAAAGATCGCACCAAGTTGAATGACTACGTTAAACAAAGACTTGAAAGCTTCAGTTTGGTCTTTATATTTGACGAATTCTTCCGCTAAAATCAAGTGACCAGTACTTGAAATCGGCAACCATTCCGTAATTCCTTCAACAATACCAAAAAAGATTGATTTTAAAATTTCAAAAAAATACATAGATTACTCCTTTTTCTATCCTCCATTATATCATACTTTTAAAGGCTGTGTTGAGTTTTATTTAGAAAGCACCAACACTTCCACCACCGCCACCGCCTGAGAAACCACCACCAGAGCTACCGCTTCCGGATGATACAGAAAAGGTACTTGCAGTATTAGCGACCGATGCATAACTGTTTATGTGAGAAGTCGATGTATGAAAGTCTGCATCCCATCCACAATACACATAAAGATTCATGTCTGCATTTTCAAGCTGAATATTGTGGAGTTTCATCATCTTATTCACTTTCTTGGCATATCCATAGAGAGTTGCATAGACTAAAAGACGATTCCAAACAACAATGCTCTCTAGTTCAGCCTTATCAAGGTGGGCAATATCACGAAGCATATTTTCAAAACTTGTCCAGAGATATAGTGCTTCTGCTCCTTCTTCGTTTAAGACTCCGTCACGAGATGGGCCTCGTGTCGCAAAATAAACTAGGGCACTTGCTAATAAACCTATTAAACCTAGGGAAAGCAGTGGAATAGAAAAATAACCACGCGTTCGTAGACTATAATAAAAGATAAGAAGGCCTATTAAACCTGTTATAGCTGAACATACCTTCATCCCATTCACAAGACTTTTTTCTTTATCCGTTAAAGGACGATAATAGCTTGGAAGACGTAGAATTTTTACCTTGTCTCGAACACAACTTTGCATGCGTTGAAGCCGTCTCTCGAAGGAACGCTTGAGATGTAATCCGAATTCTCGAATGTGCTGCTCATCAGCTTCCTTAGCACCATGGAATAATCCTGAGGAAACTTGATATTCCGGGAAAAGGTCTGAAAGAGGCAGTTCTTTATTAGTAGATAGGGTCATTCGCAAGCATTCTTTTTCAAAATTAGACAAGTCTTTTTCACTATTGATCCTCAAGCACGGTTCCTCTTCACCTTGAAAAATGGATAAATATCCTCGATCAACTAAATCCAGTAAAGTTGCCTGAATCAATCGTTCAAAAGAAAACTTGCCAAACTTCTTCTTATTCAAGGGACTGATTTCCTCCAAGGAGGTAGAGTAAATAGCCTCAGCCAAAACCATTGGAGGTAGATCCATTGGAGGGTCGTAGATCCGATGATTCTTGGGATATACCTTTTTGAGGGTCGTATGTTTACGAAATACTCGATAATACATGATAGTCATCATCAATAACACAATAAAGATTATTGGAAAAATCCACTTTATCATGAGACTAGCTTGCACTTTGCTAGCTTTTATTTCTATCTCAATCTTTTTGAAATCTCTTAAACGCTCTTCTTCCAATCCTTGGCTTGGAGCTGCTGAGAAAGCCTTCCTCGGCCAATAGGCATGTAGTTCAACTTGGCGTTTTCTAGGAAGATTTTTCATCTTCACCTGATAAATATCATTTACTTTTTCGACACTTCCCTCATTGAGGAGTTTACCGGTATGGAAAAAAAGCTTCTCTGCCGGACTATCTGAAGTTACTCGAAATTCCAAATTTTTGATGTCTCCTGAACTATCTGTCAGAGGTTGCCAATTCAATTCAGCAATATCCTGGTATAAGAAAAGAAGATTTTTTAATTGCCAAGTAATGGTTACACGTACAGTATCTCCTGCTTTTCCTGGATTTAAAATTGTTACTTGATAACCGTTTCCTTTTTCCTTTGTATAGGAAAGCACATCATCTACAATTTCTCCGTTTTTTGAGACTAGAACAGTGGGATCATCATTAATCTCAAAGTTTTTTGGCATTTTTCCTTCTTTTCCTAGCCCGACTGATTGACCATTAAAATCATCTTTAAAACGGTAGGTGATTGTTTGTCGGAAAACAGCTGTATTATTTGAATGAATATTCAAATCTCCCTTATAGGAGAGAATATCAAAGTCCACAGCAAAAGCGAGACGAGGTATGAATAACAAACAGGTAAATACCAAGACTAGTAGCCATTTCTTTTTCATCTTACATTCCCTTTCATGTTTTTTCACTATTATATCATTTTTTATACGTTAAGAATTACTTGTATTGAAAATCTCACCATTTTTAGATACAATAGAAAGAGCCATTTTTAAACTAGAAATAGGAGAGAATATGAAAAAATTATGCTTTTCAATCCTTGCTAGCCTAGCCCTAACTCTAGGATTAGTTAGCCAGGTCCAAGCCGATGAATATTTACGCGTCGGAATGGAGGCAGCTTATGCCCCCTTTAACTGGACTCAAGACGATGACAGTAACGGTGCTGTCAAAATCGAGGGAACAAATCAATACGCCAATGGTTACGATGTTCAAATAGCTAAAAAAATTGCTAAGGACTTAGGCAAAGAACCACTGGTCGTTAAAACTAAATGGGAAGGGCTAGTCCCAGCCCTTACATCTGGTAAGATTGATATGATCATTGCTGGTATGAGCCCAACCGCAGAACGTAAGCAAGAGATAGCCTTCTCAAGTAGTTATTATACTAGCGAACCCGTACTTCTGGTCAAGAAGGATTCTGCCTATGCAAATGCCAAATCATTAGACGACTTTAGTGGTGCAAAAATCACTTCTCAACAAGGTGTCTATCTTTATAACTTGATTTCACAAATTCCAGGCGCCCAAAAAGAAACTGCCATGGGTGATTTTGCGCAAATGCGTCAAGCTCTTGAAGCTGGTGTTATTGATGCTTATGTATCTGAACGTCCAGAAGCTTTAACTGCTGAATCGGCAAACGCTAAGTTCAAAATGATTCAGCCTCAACCTGGTTTTAAAACGGGAGAGGAAGATACAGCTATCGCTATTGGTCTACGTAAAGATGACAAACGTATCAGTCAAATCAATGCTAGCATTGAAACCATTTCTACAGATGAACAAATAGCTTTAATGGATCGTATGATCAAGGAGCAACCTGTAGAAGCTACAACTACTGAAGAAAACAGCAGTAATTTCTTTAGCCAAGTTGCTAAAATTCTAACTGAAAACTGGCAACAACTTTTACGTGGTGCTGGTATTACACTTCTCATTTCGATTATCGGTACCATTGTCGGTCTCATTATTGGTCTTGCTATCGGTGTCTTCCGTACAGCACCCCAATCTGAAAATCAATTTATTTTTGGCATCCAAAAACTAATCGGTTGGATTCTCAACGTCTATATTGAAATTTTCCGTGGTACACCAATGATTGTACAAGCGATGGTTATTTACTACGGTACCGCCCAAGCTTTTGGAATAAACCTAGACCGTACACTGGCTGCTATCTTTATCGTTTCTATCAACACTGGTGCCTACATGACAGAGATTGTCCGTGGTGGTATTCTAGCTGTTGATAAAGGACAATTTGAAGCGGCAACTGCACTTGGTATGACCCATAATCAAACCATGCGTAAGATTGTATTGCCTCAAGTCATTCGAAATATCTTACCTGCAACTGGTAATGAGTTTGTCATCAACATTAAGGATACTTCTGTATTGAATGTTATATCTGTTGTAGAACTTTACTTCTCAGGAAACACGGTAGCAACACAAACCTACCAATACTTCCAAACCTTTACCATCATCGCAGTTATCTACTTTATTCTCACTTTCACAGTAACACGTATCTTACGCTACATCGAAAAACGTATGGATATGGATACTTACACAACAGGCGCTAACCAAATACAAACGGAGGATTTGAAATAATGAATCAACCCATTCTTGAAATCAAACACCTCAAAAAATCCTATGGACAAAACGAGGTCCTCAAAGACATCTCACTCTCTATTCATAAAGGAGAAGTGATTTCTATCATCGGTAGTTCCGGTAGTGGTAAATCCACCTTCCTTCGTTCTATCAACCTTCTTGAAACACCAACTGAAGGTGAAATCCTTTATCATGGTGAAAACGTCCTTGAAAAAGGGTATAACCTCACTCACTACCGCGAAAAACTAGGTATGGTCTTCCAGTCCTTTAACCTCTTTGAAAATCTCAATGTTCTTGAAAATACGATCGTTGCACAAACAACTGTCCTCAAACGTGAACGCTCAGAAGCTGAGAAAATTGCTAAAGAAAACCTCGAAAAGGTTGGCATGGGAGAACAGTACTGGCAAGCTAAACCGAAGCAACTTTCTGGTGGTCAAAAACAACGTGTAGCCATTGCTCGAGCACTTTCTATGAATCCTGACGCTATTCTCTTTGACGAGCCTACATCAGCTCTTGACCCTGAAATGGTCGGTGAAGTTCTAAAAATCATGCAAGAACTAGCTCAAGAAGGTCTGACCATGATTGTCGTAACTCATGAAATGGAATTTGCTCGTGATGTATCACACCATGTCATCTTTATGGATAAAGGTGTTATTGCAGAAGAAGGCAAACCTGAAGAACTATTTACAAATCCTAAAGAAGAACGTACAAAAGAATTTTTGCAACGCTATCTTGGATAAGAAAAAAAGACTGCAACCTGCAGTCTTTTTTATATTCTTCAAATTGAAATGGCAGTTTCTTTTTCAAACCTACCTGTATCCAAAGACTAATCTTCAAATTTTTCATGATTTTTGTCGTAGAAATCAATTAAACCGAGAGCTGTTTCAAAGGAAATGTTTTTAACTTTTGCACGTCCTTGAGCTAGAGCGATGATCGACATCTCACGTGCATTTGTTTCCTTAGAAATGCGATAGCCTGTGATTTTCTTATCACGAACCCAGCTAACAACTGATTCTACTTTTTCAAAGTTAGACTTAGCCATGTTTTTCTCCTTTTTTCTTTGCGCTATATCATTGTCTATGTTTTTATAATATTTGTCAATATAAATGCATACCTACACCAAACTACAACGCTCAGAATACAATTATTTAGCTTTTAAAGCTGATAATATATGGGTTCGGATGTCTTCAACTCCATTAGGATTTGCTGGTAAGAATATTGTACTATTTCCCTCTTTATCTGCAAAATTATTTAATGTATCCAAATACTGGTTGGTTAATAAGATTGACATAATTTGTTCTTCAGTTAATTCAACATTTGCTCCTTTTAACTCTTTAATGGAATCAGCAAGTCCGTCAACAATTGCTTTCCGCTGCTCTGCAATCCCCACACCATGGAGACGATCTTTTTCTGCCTCAGCTTCTGCCGCTGTAACGATCTTAATTTTATCTGCTTCAGCCAATTCTTGAGCTGCTACTCTCTTACGTTGGGCAGCATTAATTTCATTCATTGACTGCTTGACCTCTGCATCCGGCTCAACTTTGGTAATGAGCGTTTTAACGATAATATACCCATACGTTGACATTTCTTCCGCTACTTGTTTTTGCACTTCTAACGCAATCTCATCTTTTTTCTCAAACAATTCATCCAAAGTTAACTTAGGAACAGATGAACGCAATGCATCTTCAATATAAGATTTAATTTGAGCTTCAGGTCTCATCAATTTATAGTAGGCATCTGTAACGTTTAACTCATTTACACGATACTGAGTAGCGACATTCATGGTCACAAAAACGTTATCTTGGGTTTTGGTTTCAACCACAATCTCACTTTGTAAAAGGCGCAGCTGTACACGAGCTGCAATTTTGTCAATGCCAAATGGTGCTCGTAGATGAATACCACTATTACTTAACTTTTGATATTTACCAAATCGTTCGATAATGGCAACAGATTGTTGACGAACGACATAAACAGAGCTTACTAGAATAACTCCCACAATAAGCATTAGAATCACTAGAACAAGTATAACTGGTAAAACCATGGGAATCTCCCCCTTTCTTCACTTACATTATAGCACTCATATATAGGTTAGGCAAATAATATGATAAAAATTCTATAGGATATTAAACAAGCATATTATAGAGGGTTTCATTCCCGTTTAAATTAATATAAGACGGGTCGAATCTTTCCATTCGATGAATTAATCCTGCATAATCGTGCTTATTTGCAAGAGCAACACCAATTAAAACAGGACCCGTTCCCTTGCTGGCACGTTTAATGTACTCAAATCGTGTGATATCATCATTTGGTCCTAAGATATCATTTACGAATTCCCGAAGAGCACCTGGACGTTGCGGGAAATTCACTACGAAGTAATGCTTGATTCCATCGTATATCAAGGCACGCTCTTCCATCTCTGGCATCCGGTTGATATCGTTATTTCCTCCAGAGATGATACAACAAATGGTCTTACCTTTTATATAGTCTGGCAGTACTTCCAGAGCCGCCACACTAGCAGCACCAGCAGGCTCAGCTACAATCCCTTGTTTAGAATAAAGATCAATTAAAGTCTCAGAAATCAAACCTTCATCCACGCCAATAAGAGTCTGTACATTTTTACGAGTTACTTCATAGGTCAACTGTCCTACTTTTTGAACGGCGATTCCATCTGCAAATTTATCGATATCATTGAGTTTGACTGGTCCTCCAGCTTCAAAAGCTGCCTTCATTGAACGAGCTCCTTCAGCCTCAACACCAATAACCTCAATCTGAGGATTTGTTTCTTTAATATAAGTAGAAACACCTGAAATAAGGCCTCCACCTCCTACAGGTACCAAGACGGTATCAAAATCAATGGATTCTTTGCGTGCTTCTTCTAAAATCTCATAAGCAACAGTTCCTTGCCCTGCTTGAACATAAGGATCATCAAAAGGATCGATAAAGGTACGATTTTCAGTAGCTGTGAACTCTTGAGCAGCCTTGGCAGATGCATCAAAGGTATCTCCTACCAATTTAATCGTTACAAAATCACCACCAAAGAAACGAACCTGACCAATTTTTTGTTGTGGTGTTGTAATGGGCATAAAGATTGTTGCAGGGATCTTCATCTCATTACATGTGTAAGCAACTCCTTGAGCGTGATTTCCCGCTGACGCACAGACAACTCCACGTTCACGTTCTTCTTTTGACAACTGAGAAATCGCATAATAGGCTCCTCGAATCTTAAATGACCGAACTCGTTGAGCATTTTCTTTCTTGAGATAAATTTTAGCTCCGTATTTTTCTGATAAGTAATGATCATATTCTAATGGTGTATTAACTACTACACCACTCAGAACTTTGTGGGCTTTCACCACATCTTGTGCACTAAGCATAATCTTCTCCTTGATTCGTTTTCAAGATAAAAAGCGGGTTAGGTACCCCCCAACTCGCCTTCTATTTTTATTCTCAAAAATTAGTTGTAGATTTTGAATGCGTCATCGTCGTTTTGACCAACGAATGGCATCGCTTTACGTAATTCTGCACCAATTTTTTCAATTTCAAGTTCTTCTGCTTCTTTACGATAAGCTTTCAAACGTGGGAAGCCAGCATCGTGGTCTTCAACGAATTCACGAGCAAATTTACCTGATTGGATATCAGCAAGTGCAGTTTTCATGTTTTCTTTAACTTCTGGACCGATGACACGTGGGCCTGTTACAAAGTCACCAAATTCTGCAGTATTTGAACATGATTGACGCATTTTCTTGAATCCACCTTCATAGATAAGGTCAACGATCAATTTCATTTCATGAAGCACTTCAAAGTAAGCCAACTGTGGTGCATAACCAGCTTCAGTCAAGACTTCAAAACCTGCTTCAATGAGGTGTGTCAAACCACCCATAAGCACAGCTTGTTCTCCAAATAAATCTTCTTCAGTTTCTTCTTTAAAGGTAGTTACAAGCAAGCCGACACGTGCAGCACCAATACCTTTAGCCCAATCCATTGCGATGTCTTTCGCATGACCAGTAGCATCTTGGTAGACAGCGTAAAGTGCTGGAACACCAAAACCTTCAGCATACGTACGACGTACAAGGTGTCCTGGTCCTTTAGGAGCAACCATGAAAACATCGACATCTTCTGGAACTTTAATATATCCAAAATGAATATTAAATCCGTGAGCAAAACCAAGAGCTTTTCCTGCACTCAAGTTTGGCGCAATTTCATCTTTATAGATATCTTTTTGAATTTCATCAGGTGCCAAGACCATGATAATGTCTGCCAATTTAGTTGCTTCTGCAACTGTATAAGTATCAAAACCATCTTCTTTTGCTTTGTCAAAAGATTTTCCTGGGCGAACACCGATAATCACATCATGACCTGAATCGCGCAAGTTTTGAGCATGCGCATGGCCTTGTGAACCATAACCAATAACGGCGATTTTCTTACCGTCAAGTGCTGCTACTTTTACATCTTTTTCGTATTCCATTTGAACTGCCATAGTTTTTCTCTCTTTTCTATATTTATTGCCTTAAAAGCTAATTTAACAAATTTAGGTTGGATTTTTAATCGCGGGTAAATCCAGTTGCACCCGTACGAGCGATATTCTTGATACCATATGGTCGAATGACTCGAATCAAGGCTTCACTCTTTTCAGCATTTCCTGTCATCTGAACAGTAATGGAGCTTGGAGCTACGTCAACTACTGTCGCACGGAAAGGTTGAATGATAGCCAATATTTCTGCTCGCTTCTCAGCTGGCGCTGCAATTTTCACCAAGATAACTTCCCGTTCTATGTGCGGTTTGTCTGTAATATCGCGAACACGAATGACATCGACCTGACGGTTGAGCTGTTTGATAATTTGCTCCACTTCATCATTCGATGCAACATCAATGATAATCGTAATTCGTGAAACATTTGAATCTTCTGTAGCACCAACAGAAATGCTTTCGATATTGACTTGACGTCTCGATAAGACTCCTGTAAAACGGTTGAGTACCCCAGATCGGTTTTGAAGCTTGGCTGTTAACATTCTACGCATTAAACTTCACCCCCAACATCTCATGGTTACTCTTACCAGCTGGAACCATCGGTAAAACGTGCTCTTTACGAGAAATATCGACTTCGATGAACATAGGTACATCCTCTGTGATGACTTCCAAATCCTTCTCTAAGGTTTCAGGATTATCAAATTTATAATTTTTAATCCCGTATGCTTGAGCCATTAATTGGAAATCAGGAAGGCTATCAAAGACTGATTCTGATGTTCGACCATCGTAGAAGGCTTCTTGCCATTGACGAACCATCCCAAGTGAATGGTTATTAAGCATGATGACCTTGATTGGAATCTTGTAGATATTTAAAATTGCCAATTCTTGATTGGTCATCTGGAAACCGCCATCACCAACAAAGAGAACAACCTCTTTATCGGGATTGGCAATTTTTGCTCCAATAGCTGCAGGAACTCCGAATCCCATCGTTCCTAGACCCCCGGAAGTCACTAACTGACGCTCGTTTTGGTAAGGATAGTATTGAGCTGTCCACATTTGGTGTTGTCCTACGTCTGTGACAACAATAGCATCTCCTTTGGTCAACTCACCAATACGTTCAATAACTGCTTGGGGTTGGACAACGCGCTCTTTCTTATCATAGGATCGAACACGATTCTTATCTTTTGTGACTTTTTCAATCCATTTTTCAGTATTGTTACGAACACCTGGTTCTGCAAGCAATTGTTGCAAGGCTTTTTTTGCATCACCAACAACTGGAATATCGACTGCAATGATTTTACCGATCTCTGCTGGATCGATATCAATATGCGCTACTTTAGCATTCTTCGCAAATGTCTTAGGATTACCAGTCAAACGGTCATCAAAACGGCAGCCAATAGAAATCATGAAATCTGCTTCTGTCATGGCAATATTAGCTGCAAAAGAACCATGCATCCCGCCCATTCCCAAAAAAAGTGGATGGCTAGTGGCGATTGTACCTTGTCCCAAAAGACTGGTCACAACCGGAATTTGATACCGTTCTGCAAATTCAATTAACTCAGATGCGGCCTCAGCGTAACTAATACCACCACCAGCAAGTAATACTGGTTTTTTAGCTTTGGACAACTGCTTCAAGATTTTCTTGATTTGCATATCATTTGGTTCAAGAGTTGGTTGATAACTTGGTAAAACTACTTCTGGTGAATAGATAAAATCTGTCTCGAGTGCAGAAACATCTTTTGGTAAATCAATAACAACTGGCCCCGGACGACCTGTAGTCGCAATATGTACAGCCTCTGTAATAATACGTGGAATATCCGCTGTCTCTCTAACCTGATAGTTGTACTTGGTAATTGGCATGGTAATACCGACAATGTCTGCTTCCTGGAAAGCATCCTTACCAATACCCGCTCTTGCCACTTGACCTGTAAAAACCAAAAGAGGAACGCTGTCGCTCATAGCATCTGCAATACCCGTAATGGCATTTGTAGCTCCTGGTCCACTTGTGACGACTGCCACACCAAGTTTCCCTGTCGACTTGGCATAACCTTCAGCTTCATGAAGACATCCTTGTTCATGGCGACCTAAAATGTGGCGAATACCTTTAAAACTATAAATAGCATCATACAAAGGCAAGACGGCCCCGCCTGGATAACCAAAAATCGTATCAATTCCTAAATCACGGAGTGTTTCCAAAACAAGTTCTGATCCTGACTTTGGTGAATCTAAAATGATTTTCTCCATCGTTCCCCTTTCTGTTCTCTTAAAATGACTTGTTTCTATCATACCATTTTTTCAAAATTTTTCAAGACAAAAGAAACAATTTTCTGAATTTTCTATCTAGATGTTTTACAATATCAAATTGATTTGAAAACTTATTCGTATTTCAACCTTTTTTATACAAAAAAGGTTGAAGACATTTTCGTCATCAACCTTTTTATTTAATAATTACAGATTAAAGTGAGTTAACATCAACCTTGATACCAACACCTTGAGTAGTTGTGATAGTCAAGTTTGTTACGTAAGTACCTTTAGCTGTAGCTGGTTTTGCTTTTTGGATAACTTCGTTGAAAGCTTTGAAGTTTTCAACCAATTTTTCAGCTTCAAATGATACTTTACCGATGATTGCTTGAACGTTACCTGCACGGTCAGCACGGTAAGTGATTTTACCACCTTTAGACTCTTCAACTGCTTTAGCAACATCCATTGTTACAGTACCAGTTTTAGGGTTTGGCATCAAGTTACGTGGTCCAAGGACACGTCCAAGACGACCAACAAGGGCCATCATATCAGGTGTAGCGATAACTACGTCGAAATCCAACCAACCGTCGTTGATTTTAGCAACAAGGTCATCTTCACCTACGAAGTCTGCACCAGCAGCTTTTGCTTCTTCAGCTTTAGCACCACGTGCAAAAACAAGAACGCGTGAAGTTTTACCAGTACCGTTTGGCAATACCATTGCTCCACGGATTTGTTGATCAGCTTTTTTAACGTCGATGTTCAAGTTGTATGCAACTTCTACAGTTGCGTCAAATTTTGCAAAGTTAGTTTCTTTTGCAAGTGCCACAGCTTCTTCTACGCTGTATGCTTTTGTGCTGTCGATTTTCTCAAGTGCAGCACGAAGTTGTTTGCTTTTTTTAGCCATTTTCTATTCTCCTTGTAAGTGGTTCAATCGATTTTCATCTCCCACGTCACTTCTCGAAATGATGAAGTCTTGCGGGTTATATTGGGGATGTTATTGATTAGTCAACAACAGTGAATCCCATAGAACGAGCAGTACCTTCGATCATACGCATCGCAGACTCAACGTTTGCTGCGTTCAAATCTGGCATCTTAGTTTCTGCAATTTCTTGTACTTGTGCACGAGTAACTGTAGCAACTTTAGTTTTGTTCGGTGTACCTGATCCTTTTTCAACACCTGCAGCTTTTTTCAAAAGAACAGCAGCTGGTGGTGTTTTTGTAACGAAATCAAATGATTTATCTTCATAAACAGTGATAACAACTGGAATAATCATACCAGCTTGGTCAGCTGTACGAGCGTTGAACTCTTTTGTGAATCCCATGATGTTGATACCAGCTTGACCAAGAGCAGGTCCAACCGGTGGAGCTGGTGTAGCTTTACCAGCAGGGATTTGCAATTTTACAAGTTTTTCGACTTTTTTAGCCATTTTTAAATCCTCCTTTGTGGTTTTGGCGGTAATGTAAGATTTTTACCTCCCACAAGTATGCTTTGTGCATACCTTTCTATTATACACGATTTCTTACAAAAAGCAAGAGAAATTTTAATTTTTTAATGTTTCTTTGTATTACATTTTTATGGCGAATTCATTCAACCAAAGTCAGTACAAGACTCACTCCATTTTCAGTAGTGCCACTTTCCACAAATCCAAGAGATTCAAAACATCTTCTAGAAATTCGATTAAAAGTGTAGATCTCTTGAACTTTCAACTGTTTCCACCCCTTTTGCCGAGCTAAATCAATCAAAGTCCTTAAAACCTTGCGTCCAAGGCCTTGATGCTGATAAGCTAGATTGCCAATCACAATAGGAAGATTCTCCTGAGATAAGGCTACATCCCCAATTGGAAACCACTCTCCCTTTTCTAGAAACTCAATCCAGAACAAATCCCCGTGTTCCTCTAAATAGGAATACATAGCATTTAATTTTTCCAAACTATAGGGTATTCTAATGCCGTCTACAAGCTCTACTAAATCCACATCTTGATACCAGACCAAAGCTGCATCATGATGATCTGCTAAAAAATAGGGAACTAGACGTAGGGAATCATCTATCTGAATGATCTTTGATGTCATTTTTTACTCCTAATACTAGCTTCGCTGCCTGATTAAAACCATCACACCAGTTATACCACTTTGGCTCATACTCATCTTGAGATAAGATATGATTTTTCAAATCCAGAACAGAGGTTATCTTTCTTTCCTCACAAGCTTGCGCATAGAGATGATATAGTTCATCACCACCATCTTTATCCCACTCAGCAGAAATCGTATCCCTACCTTCCAATAAAGCCTGGTAAGCCCTGTGATGCCCGTCTGTAATCAGCAAGCGATTTTTAAAAGAAAGAACACTGATTGGATCGATATTGGGCTTTTCTACCGACTGATAAAGCATCTGAATAGCTTGTAACTTATTTTCTGATAAGTATAGTTGAGTCGGATGAAGATCTGTAATATTGACTCTCATTGCTTTCTCCTCAAGGGAATTTGATACTCATTTCTGTTTTCCTGTAAATCGCCATTGAAAACGGAGTTTGTCATAGTATGGAAACTCCATAAACAAAACTCCTAAGCCCATACAAAGGCTGGCAATCACATCTGATGGGTAGTGAACTCCTAGATAAATTCTTGATACCAATACACTGACTAAGAATATACCAAGTCCGATTTGCACGACTTTTCTCCAGACTTGATTTTTAATCCTTTGGCTGAAAATCACAATCAAAGTTCCTACCATAATCGTCACAGCCAAAGAATGTCCGCTAGGAAAGGAAAAACCTTTTTCCTCTACTAGGTGTAAAATTTCTGGCCGTGGTCTTTGATAGATATTCTTAAAAGTTACGATTAAAATTCCAGCAAAAGTTAGATTTCCTAGCATGAAAAAACTTTCTATCTTCCATTGCTTACAATAGAAAATAAAAGCAACTATTAAAACCCAGGTGATAATAACTGGAATATCAATCAAATGCGTAATTGCTTTAAAAAATATGGTCAAATAGTCAGGCAAGTTTCCTCGAATCACTGTCTGAATCGGTTGATCAAAGTTGATCAACATTTCAGGGTAGAATTTAACCACATAACCAATAATCACAAAAAGTAAAAGGGCAAAACTGCCCTTCATTAAAAATGTTTGTTTATTTTTCATATTTTTTCAAAACAGGTTGTAAAAGTACATAGATTAACCAAAATACAATTGCCCAAATAACACCTTCAATTAGATTGAAAGGTGCAACCATAGCTGCTAAGTAATGAACGAGACCAAATGTTTGTGAAATATCATAATTCATAAATTTGGCATATAAGGGAATTGCGTAGAAGTAATTTACCAATACCATAGAAACACTCAAACCAACAGTTCCAATAATCGTTGCCAATACAAATCTGCTATGTGTCCGTTCCTTGTTCCAAATCAAAGCAAAAGCAAGAACAAAAACAAGAACAGCAATAATATTGATAGGAAGGCCAACTATGGTTTCAAGTCCCTTATTATTGAGGGCTAATTTGAGAACTGATCGAACTAAGGTCACAAAAATAGCACTTTTAAAATCTAAAACGACCAAGGCCAATAAGATGGCAACAATGCTCAAATCTATTTTGAAGAAATCTATCAAAAAAGAGAATTGATAAAACATCAAAATAAATGATAAAGCGGACAAAACAGCCACAATGGTCAGTTTACGTGTATTTGTCATAACAGGTTCCTCCAATTTTCTATAAAATCAGAAGAAGTTGGAAAGTTTCTCTCTATCTACTCTCTTAACTATCTCAAAAAAATAACCTAAGCTTACAAAGAAACTGGTTTTATTTCTATTATAATGAAGCAGAATAGACAAAGCCATCCTTTCGTCTTCTCCCATCCAGACTATACTGTCGGTTGTGGAATCTCACCACATCAGCTTGCGCTCGCGGACTTCTTTTAGACTATGGAAATGGAGATTTTTCTTTTAGATTAGGCGACAAGCTGTAGGCATAACTTTTGGTTAGGCAAAGCTTGCAACAAAGTATAAAAGGAAAAGAACATTTCCGAGTAAAAGTCACCGCCGGTCGGGAATTACACCCAGCCCTGAAGACCCCTTTATGATAACAAAAAAAGCTTGCAAGCGCAAGCATTTTATCTCTTATCAGTGTTTATTTCAACTTATCCGTTTCGTAAGTATGAACCAGTTCGAGATCCGCAAAATTTTGTTGACGGAGAGCCTCATACACAATCATGCATACTGTATTCGATACATTGAGACTACGAACATGTTCATCATTCATAGGAATTCTGAGGGCTTTGTCAGGATGCTCACGCATAAATTTCTCAGGTAAGCCCTTATCTTCACGGCCAAAGAGAAAATAATGATTTCCTTCTGTCGTGAAATCTGCATCTGAATAAACTTTTTCAGCAAACTTGGAAATTAAGTAGAGTTGTCCATTCATTTTTCCCATAAATTCATCTAAACTGTCATAGAAATAAATGTCAAGCTTGTCCCAATAGTCTAGCCCAGCTCGCTTCATTTTACGATCATCGATAGGGAAACCCATAGGTTTGATAATATGAAGGGGTGCATTTGTTGCTGCACAAGTTCGTGCAATATTTCCCGTATTTTGTGGAATTTGTGGTTCAAACAACACAATATGATTTGTCATGCCTTACTTCCTCTCACTAGTGCAAAAAAATAGCCACACTGCCCGGAGTCAAGCTCAGCAAACAGCGTGGTTAAAGCATCGTTAACTTACCTCACAACAGGTTTGAAGTAAATCAGCGAAACTACCTTTTAAGTATATCACTTTCAGATTGATTGTCAATAGAAATGGATTGATTTTTTCATTTTTTCCAGGATATTTACAAAATTCAAGCATATCCCGCCAATCTACTCAGTTTTTTATAGTCGTCATAACATAGAGAACTTTGGGATAGATTCTCTTTCTTAAAAAAGTTTAATTTCTGAGCAAAAATACTTTTGGAGCCAATCATATGCTTCTAAACAGTAAACAATCGGTTGTTACATGCATTTTAAACTAAAAAAAGGTATGATAGAAACAGATTAAAAAAGTAGGATATATAACTATGAAAATTATTCTTGTTGGAGGGGGGAAAGTAGGTTCTGCCCTTTGTCGTTCCCTTGTCGCTGACAATCACGATGTTGTCTTAATTGAACAGAACGAAACCGTTTTGAATTACATGACAAGTCGCTTTGATATTATGGGTATTGCAGGAAATGGGGCTGACTTTACAATGCTAGAAGCAGCCAATGTCCAAGACTGTGATATTTTCATCGCTATGACCCAGTATGATGAGGTCAATATGGTTTCGGCAGTCCTTGCTAAAAAAATGGGTGCCAAGGAGACCATCGTTCGTGTCCGTAATCCTGAATATTCCAATCCTTATTTTAAAGAAAAAAATATTCTCGGATTTTCACTAATTGTCAATCCCGAGCTCTTGGCTGCTCGTGCCATTGCTAACATCATCGACTTCCCAAATGCTCTCTCAGTTGAGCGATTTGTGGGAGGTTTGGTTAGTCTAATGGAATTTGTCGTTCGAAAAGATAGCACTATTTGTCAGATGTCCATGGCTGATTTTCGCAAAAAGTTCGGTAATGTTATCGTCTGTGCTATTGAGCGCGATAACAAACTGATGATTCCTAGTGGCGACCTTATTTTGGAAGATAAAGACCGTATCTTTGTAACAGGACATCGTGTCGATATGATGCTCTTTCACAACTATCTCAAATCTAGAGTTGTTAAGAGTTTGCTTATCATTGGAGCTGGTAAAATTGCATACTACCTACTGGGTATTTTAAAAGACAGCCGAATCGATACGAAAGTTATCGAGGTCAACCAAGAACGAGCCGCCTTCTTCAGTGAAAAATTCCCTAAACTTTATATTGTTCAAGGAGATGGAACAACCAAAGACACGCTCTTAGAAGAAAGCGCTCAACACTACGATGCTGTTGCCACCCTGACTGGAGTTGATGAAGAAAATATCATTACATCTATGTTTTTAGATAGTATTGGTGTTCAAAAAAATATTACCAAAGTCAACCGTACTAGCCTATTGGAAATTATCCATGCGACAGATTTCTCAAGTATTATCACACCTAAGACAATCGCTGTTGATACCATCATGCACTTTATCCATGGTCGTGTAAATGCGCAATATTCTGACCTTCAAGCCATGCACCACCTTGCAAACGGCCAGGTAGAAACTCTTCAGTTCTTAATCAAGGAAGCAAATAAGATGACTGGCAAACCTTTGTCTCAATTAAAACTCAAAAAAGATGTCTTGATTGCTGCCATTATCCGTAATGGAAAAACAATTTTCCCAACCGGAGAAGAAACACTCCAAGTAGGTGACAAGCTAGTGGTTATCACTTTGTTATCTAACATCACCAAGATTTATGATTTGTTAGAGAGGTAAGCTATGAATAGAAGTATGGTACGCTTTCTTCTTGCAAAGCTACTTTTGATCGAAGCTGGACTACTCTTGGTACCCGTTTGTATTGCTCTTTACTATCAAGAATCTGATCAAGTGTTTTCAGCTCTTTTCTCTACTATCGGAATTCTCGTCGTCCTGGGTCTTCTGGGCATCATTAAAAAGCCAAAAAAACAACGAATCTATGCAAAAGAAGGGGTCTTAATTGTAGCTCTCTGTTGGATTCTCTGGTCCTTCTTTGGTGCCCTTCCCTTTGTCTTTTCAGGACAAATTCCCAATATGATAGATGCTTTCTTCGAAGTTAGTTCTGGTTTCACTACAACAGGAGCAACCATCCTAAATGACGTATCTGTCTTAAGCAGATCTCTTTTGTTTTGGCGGAGTTTTACCCACCTCATTGGAGGGATGGGGGTGCTGGTTTTTGCCCTAGCTATTATGGACAATGCCAAAAACAGCCACTTAGAGGTTATGAAGGCAGAGGTTCCTGGACCAGTATTTGGTAAAGTTGTGTCTAAACTAAAAAATACAGCTCAAATCCTTTATATTCTCTATCTAGCAATGTTCGCTCTCTTTGTAGTTATTTATTACATTGCAGGGATGCCACTCTACGATAGTTTTGTTATCGCTATGGGAACTGCTGGGACTGGTGGCTTCACTGTTTATAATGATGGCATCGCCCACTATCACAGTTCTCTCATTACCTATCTAACGAGTATTGGGGTTTTGATGTTTGGTATCAATTTCAACCTCTACTACTACCTCATGATTCGTCGTTTTAAAGAATTCTTTTTCGATGAGGAACTTCGGGCTTATCTCTTGATTGTAATCATTTCAACTGGCCTCATTACTCTTAACACACTTCACCTATATAGTGGGGTTTCGCAAAGCTTTGAGATGGCCTTCTTCCATGTTTCTAATATCATTACGACAACTGGTTTCGGTTACGGAAACATAACCAATTGGCCTTTATTTTCTCAATATATCTTACTGATGCTGATGGCCATTGGTGGTTCTGCTGGATCTACTGCTGGTGGTCTCAAAGTTATGCGTGGAGTCATTCTAGCTAAAATTGCTAAAAATCAGTTTTTGTCCACCATTTCCCCCCACCGTGTTTTAACTCTCCATGTTAACCAAACGGTCATCGATAAGGATACCCAGCATAAGATTCTGAAGTACTTTGTCGTTTACATCATGATTCTACTCAGCTTAATTTTCATTATCAGTTTAGATGCTAACAATTTAATGATTGTTACGAGTGCCGTTTTCAGTTGTTTTAACAATATCGGTCCAATCCTCGGAACAACTGCAAGTTTCTCAATTTTTAGTCCATTTTCAAAACTCCTCCTATCCTTTGCAATGATTGCAGGACGTCTTGAAATTTATCCAATCATACTACTCTTTATGAAGCGAACCTGGTCTAAACGTTAGAAATTGTATTATCAAAAGCACATCCCTCAACAAATGAGAGATGTGCTTTTTCTGTTGGATAAGATTTTTTAAAAGACAGTTGAGAATCAAAAAATAACACTTGGGATAAAGTTGATTTTTCGTGAATCATTTTAGTTATAATTTTAAAAAACGTGGGGGTTTTATATGGAAAAAATGAACAAATCAATCCAACTTCTTTTATTGATTTCCTTGGTATACTTAGGATTCTGTAGTTGCTTATTTTGGCCTGGCATTGTTTTGACTCTCAAACAATCCTGCTTTTACTTTTTACTTCTCTTACTGTTATTAGCAGCCATCTGTACATTTATCCACTATCTCTCAGGACATGATCATGTGAGAAGTCAGCTACACAATCGTAGTCGATTCTTCTTTTTATTGTATGGCAGCATGGTGATCATTAACGTTGCTGGAGTATGTTTTATTTTATTTGAAAGCATAAGCACTGACACTCTACTACAAAAAGAAATCGTTGACTTGTTACTCATCTCTTTCTTTTTCCTTTTCGGACTTGATATTGCTACCTTTCTGCCGTTAAACAAATGGAGAAAATTACCAACTCATAAAAAGACAGGCAGGCTAACAACCCTTATCTTTCTTAGTTTATTTTTTCTGCACAATCCTTTAACCATACTTTCTGTCAGTTTTTATATCCTTTTGGGAGTCAGCTTTCTAAACTTTTTATTTCCTAAAACCTTCAGACAAGATTTATCATTTTATAGTCACATAATCCGAAATGTCTTACTTGTATTATCGACACTTATGTTCTGGTAGTTAATAGAATTCCTATCCAAAGTATGCTATAATGAAATAAATTTTTTAGGAGATATATGAATGAATTTTTTTAAAGATTATCGTAAACGACTGCTTTGGTTAGGAGTCTTTCTTGTTGCTATGTGCCTATCGCAAGTTCCTATTGTAACTTTAATGTTACTTCAAAAAACTCAACTTGGATCTATCTGGTCATCTCTAATAGTGGGGCTTGTCTCTACCGCTATTGTTACACTCTTTTTATATGGTGCTCACAAAAGTAAGTTATTAAACCTAAAATCGAAACTCTTTACTATTAATGACGCCCCTCGAATCGCTCTTAGTTATGTAGCCATTGTCGCTGGAAATATGATTGGTGCGATTTGGTTACAACTTCTGAAGCAAACAACTACTTCGAATCAAGAGGCTATCAATAGCATCATGTCAGGAAGTTCTCTAATTTCTAGCATTTTCGTGGTTGCAATAGTGGCACCTATTTGTGAGGAAGTTATCTGTCGAGGTATCATCCCTACTAAACTCTTCGAAGGATACGAGAGAATTGGATATATTTTCGGTTGGTTTCTCTTCACTATAGCCCATATACCAAATAATCTTCCTTCTTTCTTGATCTATGGCTGGATGTCTGCCGTCCTAACTTGGACTGCTTATCGCACCAAACGACTAGAGATGTCTATCTTCCTCCATTTAGTAATTAATGGAATCAGCATTCTATTGCTTATCCTCCTTACATTCCTTATCAAGGTTGTTGGTATAGATGCCATTCAATAAATGAAAGTTCCACTACTAAAAAAAGACTAGGAATTCAATAGTTTCCTAGTCTTTTTGTTTATTCTTTGAGTGATTCCAAACTAAGTTAATGAGGCAGGTAGCTAGACTACTTTCTAACTATTACGACACGAAGAGGTGAAAACGATTATTTTTCGCCGATGAGTTAGTGAGGCTGGTAGCTAGTTCGCCGAATAGCGACTATCGTCCAACAATTAGGAACTTTAGCTCCAATTGTTGGTGCTGAGTTACATCTTTTCTTCCAACTCCACATCTGGATACTTGTCCGCAAACCAGCGGAGAGCAAAGTCATTTTCGAAAAGGAAGACAGGTTGGTCAAAGCGGTCTTTGGCCAAGATGTTTCGACTTGAAGACATACGTTCATCTAAATCTTCTGGTTTAATCCAACGAACTGTCTTTTTACCCATTGAAGTCATGACAACTTCAGCGTTATACTCGCCTTCCATACGGTGTTTAAAGACTTCGAACTGGAGTTGTCCAACAGCACCTAGCATATACTCACCTGTTTGGTAATTCTTATAAAGCTGGATGGCTCCTTCTTGTACCAACTGTTCCATTCCCTTGTGGAAGGATTTTTGTTTCATAACGTTCTTAGGCGAAACTTTCATGAAAATCTCAGGCGTGAAGGTTGGTAGTGGCTCAAACTCAAACTTATTTTTGCCAACAGTTAACGTATCTCCAACCTGGTAGGTACCTGTATCATAAACCCCGATGATATCTCCTGCTACGGCATTGGTCACATTTTCACGACTTTCCGCCATAAATTGGGTGACATTAGAAAGTTTAGCTCCCTTACCAGTACGAGGCAAATTGACACTCATACCACGTTCAAATTCGCCCGATACGATACGGACAAAGGCGATACGGTCACGGTGTCGAGGGTCCATGTTGGCTTGAATTTTAAAGACAAAACCTGAGAAATCCTTATCATAAGGGTCGACAAGTTCACCGTCTGTTTTCTTGTGTCCATGAGGTTCTGGAGCAAACTTAAGGAAGGTTTCAAGGAAGGTCTGCACCCCAAAATTAGTCAAGGCTGAACCAAAGAAGACTGGTGTCAAATCACCTGCAAGAATAGCTTCCTCTGAAAACTCATTTCCTGCTTCATTCAAGAGTTCGATATCTTCTTTCACTTGTTCGTAGAATGGGTTGCTAGCAAAGAGTTTATCGCCATCTTCTAGGCTGGCAAAACGTTCATCCCCTTTGTAGAGTTCCAAACGTTGGTTATAGAGGTCGTAGAGCCCCTCAAAGGCTTTCCCCATCCCGATTGGCCAGTTCATTGGATAACTTGCAATACCCAAGACTTCTTCCAATTCTTGCAAGAGATCTAGTGGTTCACGACCGTCACGGTCCAGCTTGTTCATAAAGGTAAAGACTGGAATCCCGCGGTGTTTGACAACCTCAAACAATTTCTTGGTTTGGGCCTCGATACCCTTGGCAGAGTCCACTACCATGACCGCAGCATCCACCGCCATCAAGGTACGATAGGTATCTTCTGAAAAGTCCTCGTGTCCTGGAGTATCTAGGATGTTTACCCGTTTCCCATCGTAGTCAAACTGCATAACAGATGAGGTTACCGAAATCCCACGTTGTTTCTCGATATCCATCCAGTCTGACTTAGCAAAGTTTCCTGTTTTCTTCCCTTTTACAGTACCTGCCTCACGAATCTCTCCTCCAAAATAGAGCAATTGCTCAGTGATGGTTGTTTTCCCCGCGTCCGGGTGAGAGATGATGGCAAAGGTACGGCGTTTCTTAATTTCTTCTTGAATACTCATAACTTCTCTTTCTTTTTTCTTTTTATTTTCAATGATTTCAATATATAATCACTCTTTGTTACATTGGACCCCAAAATTCCTTTCAACACTCCATTATATCGGATTTTAGAGAGTTTTTCAATTGCTTACACAAGAAAAAGCAGGTCAAGATACCAGACCTGCTCATAAGATTCTTTTGTTGACTATTTAAATTTTTCATTCTTCATATTTCTTCGCAAATCAATTGTTTCTTGCGCAATTTTCTTTTTCCAACGTTTCTTAAACAAAATATCAAAGAGTACTAAGGCTGAAGAAAGAATGATTGAAACCAGAAGGTATTTTATCCAAATAGGAGCATCTGGGATAAAAGGTGTGGTATTCAAGAGTCCGTAATTCCCACCTGTCACTTGATTAACTCCAACTAGAAAAAGATTGAGAATAAATGTGTAAGCGATAATGCGATACTTTTTCAGCAAGATCTTGTCGTAGTGGTTCATAAGATAGACCAAGGAATTGACCAAGAGGGCATAATGACCAATGAGAAAAGAAAAACTGGTAATATGCGGGAAATCATAGGGATCAAAAACTGGATAGCCTAAAGCAAATACTGCTCCACTGGCTCCCATTAGGGCAAAATACTGCTTGGTTTTCCATTTATCTGGTAAGAAAACAACTGCAAACATTGCCAAACGACAATGGTAAAGAGGCAGGCTGTTCGAAAATGGAATGCTAAAACCTATATACCAAGTATAAAGAGCTAGCAATTGCGCTATTTGAATCCACTTAAACAATCGGACAAATTTGGGATTTTTGTAGTAAGTAAGAGAAGCATAAATAGACAAGGCAAGAAGGCCTATCATAACTCCATACCAAAAAATCGGAATAGGCGGTGGTGTCGTTTGGGTTCTTGTAATAAAATGATGCATAAAGTCTCCTTAAGTTAACGAATTCAGTTGTATATTAACTATTCTTATGTTTATATTTAACGAGTTGATTGATAAGGATGAGAATACCTGTCATTAAACTGGTTACTATCAAATAGTTAAGCAAACTACCATGATCCCCAATCACAGGTGGCTTGCTCATAAAGCCATAATTTCCTCCTGTCAAGAGGTTGGCTATCAAAATAATGGAATTAACTCCAAGAGTCATCCGGCATATTTTCCAAGTATCCCCTTTTTCAACTTTATAATATCTAACAAGATAAATCAAGCAGTTAGCAAAGAGGGCCCAATGTCCGAAAACATTGTTGACAGACGAAACATGAGGGAAAGGAAAAGGATAAAAGACTGGATAAACCAAGGCCATAATAGAACCAAAGACTCCCAACAGAGCAAAATATTGCTTGAAAAAGGTCTTATTAGGGGCAAAAAGAATCATCCACATAGCCATGCGACTATGGTAAAAAGGGAGAGCCTCAGATAGGGGCAGACGTGCAGCAATATACCAAGCGTTGATAATCAGCAACTGAATCAATTGTCCCCAATACCAAAAGTTTCTGTAACCTTTAGATGATGCGAAACGAATCGATAAAACAGCTATGATTACCAAAGACGTAGGTAATAAAAAGTACCAGAATCCCAAGTGTGGAGGAACTGTCTTTTTACTGGTAAAAAGTAACTCCCAAAGCGTCATATGTCATCCTTAAAGTGTTCTAGTTGAGTCAATTCTCCATCTTGTTTATCAACTAGAATCTACCGTTATTCTTTTTTCTAATTTCAACCATTATATCGAAATAAAAAGTATTTTTCAATTTCCGCTTCTTTTCAACTTGACTTGCCTTATTTATAGGAAAATATGGTAAAATAGAACAGATAAAGAATCATCATTTCACGAAAGGATAGAAGATGAAAATTACGCAAGAAGAGGTGACTCACGTTGCCAATCTTTCTAAATTAAAATTCACTGAAAATGAAACAGCTGAGTTTGCGACAACCCTGTCTAAAATTGTTGATATGGTTGAGTTGCTCAGCGAAGTCGACACAACTGGTGTTGAACCAACGACTACCATGGCTGATCGTAAGACAGTATTGCGTCCGGATGTTGCTGAAAAGGGGACGGACCGTGACCGCTTGTTCAAAAATGTACCTGAAAAAGATAACTACTATATCAAGGTACCAGCTATTCTAGATGAAGGAGGAGATGCCTAATGACTTTTAATAACAAAACCATTGAAGAGTTGCACAATCTCCTTGTTTCTAAGGAAATTTCTGCAACTGAATTGACTCAAGCAACCCTTGAAGATATCAAGGCGCGTGAAGAGGCTATCAATGCCTTTGTGACGATTGCTGAGGACCAAGCTCTTGCTCAGGCTAAAGCTATTGATGAGACTGGAATTGACGCTGACAATGTTCTTTCAGGAATCCCGCTAGCTGTTAAGGACAACATCTCTACTGATGGTATCCTGACAACTGCAGCCTCAAAAATGCTTTATAACTACGAGCCAATCTTTGATGCGACAGCGGTTGCTAATGCCAAATCTAAGGGTATGATAGTTGTTGGTAAAACAAATATGGACGAGTTTGCCATGGGGGGTTCTGGTGAAACATCTTACTATGGACCAGCCAAAAATGCTTGGGACCACAGCAAGGTTCCTGGTGGATCTTCTAGTGGTTCTGCAGTTTCTGTAGCATCAGGTCAAGTTCGTTTGTCCCTTGGTTCTGATACTGGTGGTTCTATCCGCCAACCTGCTGCCTTCAACGGGATTGTTGGTCTTAAACCAACTTACGGAACGGTTTCTCGTTTCGGTCTTATTGCATTTGGTAGCTCCCTAGATCAGATTGGTCCTTTTGCACCAACTGTTAAAGAAAATGCCTTGCTTCTCAACGCTATTGCTAGCGAAGATGCAAAAGACTCTACTTCTGCTCCAGTCCGCATTGCTGACTTTACTTCAAAAATCGGTCAAGACATCAAGGGCATGAAAATCGCTTTGCCTAAGGAATACCTTGGCGAAGGAATTGACCCAGAGGTTAAAGATACTATCCTTAATGCGGCCAAACACTTTGAAAAATTGGGAGCAACTGTCGAAGAAGTTAGCCTTCCACACTCTAAATACGGTGTCGCCGTTTACTACATCATTGCTTCATCTGAAGCTTCATCAAACTTACAACGATTTGACGGGATTCGCTATGGTTTCCGTGCGGAAGATGCTAAAAACTTGGATGATATCTATGTGAACACTCGTAGCCAAGGATTTGGTGACGAAGTCAAACGCCGTATCATGCTTGGAACTTTCAGCCTTTCGTCAGGTTACTACGATGCCTACTACAAGAAGGCTGGTCAGGTTCGTACCCTCATCATTCAAGACTTTGAAAAAGTATTTGCAGATTACGACCTCATCCTTGGTCCAACAGCTCCAAGCGTGGCCTTTGATTTGGATTCACTTAACCATGATCCAGTTGCCATGTACTTGGCTGACCTCTTGACCATTCCTGTCAACTTGGCTGGTCTACCAGGAATTTCAATCCCTGCAGGATTTGCTCAAGGACTCCCAGTCGGTCTGCAATTGATTGGTCCTAAATACTCTGAAGAGACCATTTACCAAGTTGCTGCTGTTTTTGAAGCAACAACCGACTACCACAAACAACAACCCGTAATTTTTGGAGGTGCTAACTAATGAACTTTGAAACAGTCATTGGACTTGAGGTCCACGTGGAACTCAACACCAATTCAAAAATTTTCTCACCAACATCAACCCATTTTGGAAATGAGCAAAATGCAAACACCAACGTCATTGACTGGTCCTTCCCAGGAGTACTTCCTGTTCTCAATAAAGGTGTAGTTGATGCCGGTATCAAGGCCGCTCTCGCTCTTAATATGGACATCCACAAGAAGATGCACTTTGACCGTAAGAACTACTTCTACCCTGATAATCCTAAAGCCTACCAAATTTCTCAATTTGATGAACCAATCGGTTATAACGGCTGGATTGAAGTGGAACTAGAAGACGGAACCACTAAAAAAATCGGAATTGAACGTGCCCACTTAGAAGAAGATGCTGGTAAAAACACCCACAGCCCAGATGGTTTCTCTTATGTCGACCTTAATCGTCAAGGGGTACCATTGATTGAGATTGTATCAGAAGCCGACATGCGTTCTCCTGAAGAAGCCTACGCTTATCTAACAGCCCTTAAAGAAGTCATCCAATACACAGGCGTTTCTGATGTTAAGATGGAGGAAGGCTCTATGCGTGTAGACGCCAACATTTCTCTTCGCCCTTATGGTCAAGAAGAATTTGGTGTCAAGACTGAGTTGAAAAACCTCAACTCCTTCTCAAACGTTCGTAAAGGTCTTGAATACGAAGTCCAACGTCAGGCTGAAATCCTTCGTTCAGGTGGTCAAATTCGTCAGGAAACAAGACGTTACGATGAAGCCAACAAATCAACCATTCTCATGCGTGTCAAGGAAGGTGCTGCAGACTATCGCTACTTCCCAGAGCCAGACCTACCACTCTTTGAAATCTCAGACGAGTGGATCGAAGAAATGCGCACTGAGTTGCCAGAGTTTCCAAAAGAGCGCCGTGCTCGCTATGTATCTAACCTTGGTTTGTCAGACTACGATGCTAGCCAGTTGACGGCAAACAAAGTTACTTCTGACTTCTTTGAAAAAGCAGTTGCCCTTGGGGGCGATGCTAAGCAAGTCTCTAATTGGCTCCAAGGTGAAGTCGCTCAGTTCTTGAATGCTGAAGGTAAGACACTGGAACAAATCGAGTTGACTCCAGAAAACTTGGTAGAAATGATTGCCATCATCGAAGATGGCACGATTTCATCTAAGATTGCCAAGAAAGTCTTCGTTCACCTCGCTAAAAATGGTGGTGGTGCTCGCGAATACGTCGAAAAAGCAGGATTGGTACAGATTTCAGATCCTGAAGTCTTGATTCCAATCATCCACCAAGTCTTCGCAGACAATGAAGCAGCCGTTGCCGACTTCAAGTCAGGAAAACGTAACGCTGATAAAGCCTTTACCGGATTCCTCATGAAAGCAACCAAAGGTCAAGCCAACCCACAAGTAGCTCTCAAACTACTTGCCCAAGAATTGGCTAAGTTGAAAAACGATCAATAATCAATCTCAATATAACTGTCACAAGCTAAAAAGACTAGCTTGATGCCTTGCACTTTGTACTCACATAGTTAGGAGACATATGAAAAAGTTATATACTCTTATCGCTACTTGCCTGCTTCTACTATTTGTGACACCCCTACAATCAATCGATGCTGGAGTTGGACATTCACGAAGTGGTAGCTCTAGTCGTAGTAGTTCACGTAGTAGCAGCTCTAGCCGTAGTAGTTCACGTAGTAGCTCTAGCCGCTCAAGTGGCAATAATTCCTCTTACAGAAGAAGCTATTATTCTGACGGCAGTTACTCAAGTTCAGGTGGTTCTCTAGGTACTGGAATGACCATTCTTATCATGTTTGGTGTCGGAGCTTTCCTACTCTACATGCTCATCAAGTACCTTAACGACCAGAATACTCCACCTGAAACACCGTATAGAAGACATACTACTAACTACGAGCCAGAGCCAACTAGCCATCGTAGGGTTGAAAATAATAACCAAGCTATCGATCGACTCAGGTATCACGATCCAAACTTTGATGCCTCTACTTTCACTTCATGGGCTAAAGAAGTATACATTCAGCTACAAGCTGCATGGACTAAAAAAGATTGGAATGCCGTTCGTTCTCTAGAAAGCGCAAGTCTCTACAAACAACACAGCACACAACTAGAAGATTATATCCAATCTAAAACAACGAATGTCTTAGAACGAGTTTGTGTTGAAAATGTTAGAATCAAAGATTTCAATAGTAATCCAGATGGAAATGATACTTTAGTCGTTATTTTATCATCTACCTTGAGAGATTACGTCGTTGAAGACGAAAGTCGTAAAGTCATCGAAGGTAACCCTCAAAAAGATCTATTCACCGTTTACCAAATGAACTTTATCCGTAAACACGGTAGCCAAACTGAATCAACTGTTCAAGAGAATGCCGTCAGCGACCACTGTCCAAACTGTGGCGCACCACTAAAAATATCAGCCATTAGCAAATGTGACTATTGCGGTGCTGAATTAACACGTAGTCCAAACCAATGGGTACTAGATACCTATGATGTTGTGGATGAAGATGAACTTTATAACTAGGAGAAATAATTATGGGATTTATTCGAGCTGCCCTATCTGCTGGGCTTAATAGTTTTAACGATAGCAAATTTAAAGAAGCTGTTGTGCTTCCAAATGACGTATCATCAGATGCTGTAGCCATTAAAGGCCAACGACTTGCAAAAGACCCTGATGGTCAATCTAGACAAAGCAATCAAAATACCGGTCTTCTTACAGACGGTAGTGTTGTCATTGTTCCTCAAGGCTACGTTGCTATCTTGGTCAATAACGGAACCTTCCTAGGAGATGTCTTGGAAGCTGGTAGCCATGAATGGCAAGCAGGAGATAATGCTTGGCTTCTTGAAAAAGGTGGCTTAAAAGGAACTTGGGAAAACTTTAAAAACCGTTTCTCTTTTGGAGGACAAGTCATTACCCAACAAGAAATTATCTATGTACGTATGCAACCTCTTGCTGGTAATAAATTTGGTACTCAAAACGCTGTCGAATACTTCAGCGAACGCTACCAACAACTGCTCAATATCCGTTTCTATGGACTATTTGACGCTAAAGTTTCCGACCCGGTGCTCTTTTATGTTAGCTCTGTTAGCCACCAAATTACAGAGCAAAAACCATTTACCTTGCAAGATGTGGCCCAAGGCACACTTCGACAAAATATCGCTCCAAAAATTGCCATTGCAATTGCCAAGTACACCAACGAAAACAAAGTCGATATCTATAGCTTAAATGCTAATCAAGATACCTTTAACGAAGTAGCAAAACAAGAGGTCAATAAAGTTTGGACAGGTCTTTATGGTATCGAAGCAACTAACATCTTGCTTGAAGACCTCAGCTATGACCAAGAAAGTTTAGATATTGTTCGTAAGCTTGATAGTGAACTTGTAGCTATGAAATACAACACAATCGAGATTGAAGAACGTCGTGCTCGCAATGAAGCCCTTGTTGCTGCAGCTAATAACGAAGGCAACGGTAGCAATGGCATGAACATGTTTATGGGAATGAATCTTGGGCAAGCTCTTGGCGGTCAACTTAACCAACAAGCCCAACCTCAAGCTCCTGTTCAAAATAATGGACAGGCTCCAGCTCAAAACAATGGGCAAGCTACAAGTAAGAATTTCTATATTGAAGTCGATGGCAAGTACGTACTAGTTACCAAAGATGAAGACGGGAATATCGTTCCTGTCAACTAATCAGGAATCACCAGATATTTGAGAATTATCAACGTTTATGATACAATAAAGAGTAAATTATTTATTAAAGAGGTAAAAACATGATTGAAGCAAGTAAATTAAGAGCTGGTATGACATTTGTAACAGCAGATGGAAAATTGATTCGCGTTTTGGAAGCAAGTCACCACAAACCAGGTAAAGGAAATACCATCATGCGTATGAAATTGCGTGATGTCCGTACAGGTTCTACATTTGACACAAGCTACCGACCAGAAGAAAAATTTGAACAAGCGATTCTTGAGACTGTCCCAGCCCAATACTTGTACCAAATGGATGACACAGCCTACTTCATGAACACAGAAACTTATGACCAATACGAAATCCCTGTGGTCAATGTTGAAAATGAATTGCTTTACATTCTTGAAAACTCAGAAGTAAAAATTCAATTCTACGGAAGTGAAGTGATCGGGGTCACTGTACCAACTACAGTTGAATTAACTGTCACAGAAACTCAACCATCTATCAAGGGAGCTACTGTCACCGGATCTGGTAAACCTGCAACTCTAGAAACAGGTCTTGTCGTAAACGTTCCAGACTTTATCGAAGCTGGACAAAAACTCGTTATTAACACTGCAGAAGGAACTTACGTTTCTCGTGCCTAATCTCTAGAAAGAGGTCATTCTATGGGAATTGAAGAACAATTAGGCGAAATCGTTATCGCCCCACGTGTACTTGAAAAAATCATTGCTATCGCTACTGCTAAAGTTGACGGAGTGCATTCTTTTTCAAATAAATCAGTATCTGACACCCTTTCAAAACTTTCACTTGGTCGTGGCGTCTATCTAAAAGAATCTGAAGAAGAACTAACAGCTGATATCTATCTCTATCTTGAGTATGGTGTCAAGGTTCCTAAGGTTGCAATGGCTATTCAAAAAGCTGTTAAAGATGCTGTTCGTAACATGGCTGATATTGAACTCTCTGCTATAAACATTCACGTTGCTGGTATAGCACCAGATAAGACACCAAAACCAGCATTGACAGATTTGTTTGATGAGGACTTCCTCAATGACTAGTCCATTATTAGAATCTAGACGCGAACTACGAAAATGTGCTTTTCAAGCACTGATGAGTCTTGAATATGGTTCTGATATTGAAACTGCTTGTCGCTTCGCTTATACCCATGATCGAGAAGACGACGAGGTAAAACTCCCTAGCTTCCTAATCGATCTTGTATCTGGTGTTCAAGCTAAAAAAGAGGAACTAGACAAACAAATCACTCAGCATTTAAAGTCTGGTTGGACTATTGAACGTTTAACCTTAGTTGAAAAGAATTTATTGCGTTTAGGAGTTTTCGAAATCACTTCCTTTGATACTCCTCAACTTGTAGCTGTGAATGAAGCCATTGAATTAGCTAAAAGCTTTTCAGATCAAAAGTCAGCCCGTTTCATTAACGGACTGCTCAGTCAATTCGTAACTGAAGAAAACTAAATCTCAAAAAAGTGCTTGAAATGAGTCAAGCACTTTTTTAAATATGAAAAATTCCTTTCCTAAACAAGAAAAAAGCTAGAGCAATTTTTTAGCTCTAGCTTTTTTTTTAATATTTTCTAAAACGTTGGTAACGTTCTTCGAGCAGTTGATCTAACGGTAATTGCTTAAGATTACCAAGTTCTTGCTGAATTTCATCTTTCACTCGTTTGATTAAATCCTTGCTAGAGAGGCCAACTTCCGAAATCACTTTGTCCACGACTTTCATGTCTAATAATTCATGAGAGGTGATTTTCATCAACTCTGCAGCTTCCATGGCACGACTGCCATCCTTCCAAAGGATAGAGGCAAAGCCTTCAGGACTGAGAACTGCATAGATCGAGTTTTCTAGCATCCAAACACGGTCAGCCACTGCTAGAGCTAAAGCTCCCCCCGAACCTCCTTCGCCAATAATAATAGCGATGATTGGCACTTTAAGATCACTCATTTCCATAAGATTTCGAGCAATGGCTTCACCTTGGCCACGCTCTTCTGCTCCGACACCAGGATAGGCTCCAGCAGTGTTGATAAAGGTTACAACAGGCCGGCCAAATTTTTCAGCCTGTTTCATCAAACGAAGACCTTTCCTGTACCCTTCTGGATGTGGTTGACCAAAGTTACGATTAAGGTTATCTTGTAAACTTTTACCTTTTTGGATTCCAATGACAGTTACTGCTTGGTCTCCCAACCAACCGATACCACCAATAACAGCACCATCATCTCGGAAAGAGCGATCACCATGTAGCTCTACAAAGTCATCAAATATTCCTGTTGCGAAGTCCAAGGCAGTTAAGCGGGTTTGTTCACGTGCTTCTCTGACGATTTTTGCAATATTCATCAACAATCCCCCTTATGTAACCTTACTAATCGAGCAATCATATCTGGCAATTCTCTCCGTTTAACAATCGCATCCACAAATCCATGTTCTAACAAAAACTCTGCCTTCTGGAAATCCTCTGGCAAATCTTCCCTCACGGTATTTTCAATGACACGACGTCCAGCAAATCCTACTAAACTTTGAGGCTCTGCCAAGATGATATCACCTTCCATAGCGAAGGAAGCTGTAACACCACCAGTTGTTGGGTCCGTAAGGATTGTCAGATAAAAGAGCCCTGCATTGGAATGACGTTTGACTGCTGCAGAGATTTTAGCCATCTGCATTAAGCTCATGATTCCTTCTTGCATACGTGCTCCACCAGATGCTGTAAACAAGACGACTGGTAATTTTTCAGCTGTCGCGTATTCGAACAATCTTGTGATTTTTTCACCAACTACTGTTCCCATAGATGCCATGATAAAATTAGAATCCATGATTCCGAGAGCAACTTTTTCGCCCTTAATCAAAGCAGTTCCAGTAACAACAGCTTCATCAAGGCCTGTTTTTTCACGCATAGAAACTAATTTTTTCTGGTAACCTGGAAATTCCAAAGGATCCTTTGTCTCAATTCCTGTAAACATCTCTAAGAAGCTACCCATATCGATGGTTAAAGCAAGACGCTCTTGAGCTGAAATACGGAAGGTATAGCCACAGTGAGGACAAATCCGATCACTCCCCAAATCTTTTTGGTAGATGGTGTGTTTACAACCCGGACATTTTGAGAAGAGTTCATCTGGAACCTCAGGCTTGGCTTGGGGCTTTTCTCTAAGTGAACGATTGGGATTAATTCGTATATATTTATCTTTTTTACTAAATAGAGCCATACATCCCCCTTTTCAGTCTCATACTTTTTACATTATTCTTTTTCTTGATAGTATGGTAAGAATGTTTCCATCAAGAATGAAGTATCGTAGTCACCTGCTATCACACGACGATCAGAAATTAAATCAAGTTGGAAATCGGCATTAGTCACGACCCCTTCAATTTCGAGTTCATAAAGGGCTCGTTGCATTTTCATGAGAGCCTCAAAACGATTTTCACCATGAACAATAATTTTAGCGATCATACTATCATAGTATGGTGGGATGGTATAACCTGGGTACACTGCAGAATCCACACGCAAACCAACACCTCCACTTGGTAGATAAAGATTGGTAATTTTACCTGGACTTGGTGCAAAATTAAAGGATGGGTTTTCTGCATTGATACGACACTCAATGGCATGACCCTTTAATACAATATCCTCTTGCTTCAAGGTCAATGGCTGACCTGCTGCAATACGGATTTGCTCCTTAACAATATCCACACCAGATACAAACTCAGTTACTGGGTGTTCCACTTGGACACGAGTATTCATCTCCATAAAGTAGAATTTGCCAGTTGCTTCATCCAATAAAAATTCAATAGTCCCAGCATTTTCATAATGAACAGACTCAGCTGCACGAACCGCCGCTGAACCAATCTCATGTCGCAACGTTTTGCCAATCGCTATCGAAGGGCTTTCTTCTAAAACCTTTTGATTATTCCTTTGAAGTGAACAGTCGCGTTCACCAAGGTGAATAACATGTCCCATTTGGTCAGCAAGAATCTGCACTTCAATGTGGCGAGCAGGATAGATCACCCGCTCAAGGTACATCGCCCCGTTACCAAAGTTGGCTTTGGCTTCACTTGAAGCTGTTTCAAAGGCTGATACAAGATCTTCTGCCTTTTCAACCTTACGAATTCCTTTACCACCACCACCAGCTGAAGCTTTCAGCATGACTGGATAACCAATTTTTTCGGCGATAGCAAGAGCTTCTTCTGCAGTGTGGACTTCTCCATCTGAGCCCGGAATGACAGGCACATTAGCCATAATCATTTGAGCACGGGCGTTAATTTTATCCCCCATGACATCCATTACACGAGCTGATGGTCCGATAAATTTGATACCGACTTCTTCACACATAGTTGCGAACTTGGAATTTTCACTTAAAAAACCAAATCCAGGGTGAATAGCTTCGGCTTCAGTCAAGACTGCAGCTGAAAGGATAGCATTGATGTTTAGATAAGATTCTGTAGCCTTCCCAGGGCCGATACAGATAGCCTCATCAGCCAAAAGCGTGTGGAGAGCTTCCTTATCAGCAGTCGAATAAACAGCGACTGTTGCAATTCCTAATTCTCGTGCCGCACGAATAATACGAACAGCAATTTCACCACGATTGGCAATTAAAATCTTACGAAACATGGAAAACCTCCCTAGTTTCCAATAGCAAAGGTTAAAGTCCCGCTTGCTGCAAGCTTCCCATCTACTTCTGCCTTCGCTTCTACTACGGCGATTGTGCCACGACGTTTGACAAAAGTCGCTGTCATGACAAGTTGATCACCAGGAACAACTTGCTTCTTAAATTTAACCTTGTCCATACCTGCATAGAAAACGAGTTTCCCTTTGTTCTCAGGTTTTGATAATTCCAAAACACCTGCTGTTTGTGCCAAAGCTTCCATGATCAAGACACCTGGCATTACAGGGTAGGCCGGAAAGTGTCCATTGAAGAAAGGTTCGTTAATCGTTACATTTTTAATAGCAACAATTGTATCTTCACTAATTTCCAAGACACGATCCACTAAGAGCATGGGATAGCGGTGTGGCAAAGCTTCTTTAATCCCTTGAATATCAATCATTTGATACGTACCAAGCCTTTCCCGAACTCAACCATTTCTTCATTTTCAACAAGAATTTCCGTTACAACACCATCTTTAGGTGCTGGAATTTCGTTCATGACCTTCATGGCTTCAATGATTACCAAAGTCTGACCTTTTTTAACTGTGTCGCCAACTGAAACAAAATTAGGTTTATCTGGTCCGGCGGCCAAGTAAGCAACTCCGACAAGCGGACTCTCTACAAGGTCTCCTTCAGCTACAGATTCAGTAACACTTGATTCTGAAACCGCTTCTGCAGCCGGTGCTGTAGTTGGAGTTTGTGGTGTAGCTGTAGATGCAGCTGCTGAAACCACTGGTTGAGGTACTGGACTTGTTTCTGTAACAAGTTTTGCTTCATTCTTGCTGAAGACCAACTCGTCCGTTCCATTTTTATAAGAAAATTCTTTCAAGCTCGACTGGTCAAATTGTGCCATCAAGTCTTTGATTTCATTTAAATTCATTTTTACTTATTCTCCCAACGTTTGAAAGCAAGAACTGCGTTATGCCCACCAAATCCAAAAGTATTTGAGATAGCATAAGGAATTTCACGTTCCAAGCCTTGTCCATAAATAACGTTTGCTTCGATGTAATCTGACAATTCTGTTGTTCCAGCTGTCATTGGTACATAATTGTGACGGATTGCTTCAATTGTTGCAATGGCTTCAACTGCACCCGCTGCGCCGAGCAAGTGTCCCGTAAATGATTTTGTTGAAGATACAGGGACTTCCTTACCAAGAACCGCTACAATAGCCCCACTTTCTCCTTTTTCATTAGCAGGAGTTGATGTACCGTGAGCATTGACATAAGCAACTTGGTCTGGTGTAATCTCAGCTTCTTCCAAGGCAAGTTTGATTGCTTTAATAGCCCCTTGACCTTCAGGATGTGGTGAAGTCATATGGTAGGCATCACAAGTATTACCGTAACCGACAACTTCAGCCAGGATAGTTGCTCCTCGTTTTTCTGCATGCTCTAAGCTTTCAAGTACCAACATACCTGAACCTTCACCCATGACAAATCCATTACGGTCTTTATCAAATGGAATAGAAGCACGAGTTGGATCCTCCGTTGTTGAAAGAGCTGTTAAGGCTTGGAAACCTGCAATCGCAAATGGAGTAATAGATGATTCTGAACCACCAACCAACATGATATCTTGGAAGCCAAACTTGATAGAACGGAAAGCATCCCCGATAGCATCATTTGATGAAGCACATGCTGTATTGATAGATTTACAGATACCATTGGCACCAAAGCGCATGGCAACATTTCCTGCAGCCATATTTGGCAAGGCTTTTGGAAGTGTTAATGGTTTAACACGCTTTGGTCCTTTTTCATGAAGTCGAAGGACTTGGTCTTCGATTTCTCTGATTCCACCAATACCTGATGCAACGATGACACCAAAACGGTCTTTGTTGACAGCTTCTAGATCAAGATTTGCATTATTCACTGCTTCTTGGGCTGCATATAAGGCATACAAAGAATAGTCATCGAAACGATTGGTGTCTTTTTTCACAAAATATTTGTCAAAAGGAAAATCATTAATCTCAGCGGCATTATGAACGTCATAAGCACTGTGATCAAACTTGGTAATTTCACCAATTCCAATCTTTCCATCTTTTAAACTATTCCAAAATTCTTCTGGCGTATTGCCAATTGGAGATGTTAATCCATAACCTGTTACGACTACACGATTTAGTTTCATTTTCATACCTCTATTTTAACTCTTACTGCATGGTTAGTCCACCATCAATTGCAATGACTTGTCCCGTTAGATAATCTTGGCTTGCAAGAAAGGCTGTGACCTCTGCGACTTGCTCAGCTTGGCCAAATTGTTTCATCGGAATTTGTGCCAACATGGCATCTTTTACCTTATCAGATAGAACTGCTGTCATATCAGATTCAATCATTCCAGGCGCAATGGCATTGACACGCACATTACGATTGGCTACCTCACGTGCTACTGATTTGGTAAATCCAATCAAACCAGCCTTGGAAGCAGCGTAGTTAGCTTGACCGATGTTCCCCATCAAACCAACAACACTAGACATATTGATAATAGCGCCTTCACGTGCTTTTATCATCTGTTTCAAAACAGCTTGTGTCATATTGAAGGCACCTGTCAGATTAACTTTTAAGACCTTCTCAAAATCTTCTTCTGTCATCTTCAGCATGAGAGTATCTTGAGTAATCCCAGCATTATTAACTAGGATATCAACTGAGCCCAACTCTTCAATGGCTTGTTCCACCATGCGTTTAGCATCTGCAAAGTCAGAGACATCACCAGAGATAGTAATAACTTTCACCCCGTATGGTTTAAACTCAGCTGGAAGCTCCTCGGAGATTTTACTACGACTATTCAAAACAACATTGGCTCCCAAGCTGGCAAATTTATGAGCAATGGCTAGACCAATTCCTCGACTTGAGCCTGTAATAAAGACATTTTTCTGTTCTAGTTTCATTTTTCTCCTTTCAGAACTTCTACCATTTTGGTCTAATTTTCTAAGAGTGCTTGTAAACTTGCTTGATCTTCAACATTAGCAAGTTGAGCCGTTTTATCAATCTTTTTGACAAATCCTGACAAGACTTTACCAGGTCCAATCTCGATAAAACGAGTGACACCAGCCTCTTGCATCACTGCAATACTTTCATAAAAACGGACAGGCTCCTTGACTTGACGAGTCAAAAGTTCTGCAATTCGTTCATTTTCCATGACCTTCGCTTCTGTATTTCCAACAAGTGGACAAGCAAAGTCACTAAACTCAACGTTATCTAAAGCTTGAGCTAATTTTTGACTAGCATGCTCCAATAAGGCTGTATGGAAAGGACCAGAAACATTTAAAGGAATTAAGCGTTTTGCACCCGCTTCTTGCAAGAGTTCAACTGCGTGATCTACTGCAGCTACTTCACCACCAATAACAATTTGGCTTGGGGTATTGTAGTTGGCTGGAGTTACAACACCAAGTTGAGAAGCTTCTTGACAAGCTTTTTCGATAACTTCAACTGGTGTATTGAGTACAGCTACCATTTTGCCAGACCCTGCAGGAGCGGCTTCCTCCATATAAGCTCCACGCTTAGCAACTAAAGCTACTGCATCTTCGAAATCCAAGGCACCACTAGCCACAAGAGCAGAGTATTCTCCAAGTGATAAACCTGCCACCATATCAGGTTGGAAACCCTTTTCATTTAGTAGTCGGTAAATAGCAACGGATGTAGCTAAAATAGCAGGTTGCGTGTAACGAGTCTGGTTTAGCTTTGCTTCATCATTATCAATCAAGTCACGAAGATCGTAACCTAAGACTTGGCTGGCTTGGTCAATTGTTTCCTTGACGATAGCATATTGATCATAGAGTTCGCGCCCCATTCCTAGGTGCTGCGCTCCTTGACCTGCAAATAGAAAGGCTGTTTTAGTCATTTCTTGTAACTCCTGCCCAACGAGCGGCTTCCGATTGAATTTTCTCAGCTGCACCATAGTAGATATCTTTTAAGATTTCTTCAACAGTTTCTTCTTTAGAAACCAAACCTGCAATCTGGCCGGCCATCACTGAACCGCCATCCACGTCACCATGGACAACAGCTTTAGCTAGAGCTCCCGCACCCATTTGTTCAAAGATTTCCAAATCAGGATTTTCTTGTTTAAAGGCATCTTTTTCAGCTTGCTCGAAGTCTCGAGTCAATTGGTTTTTGATGGCACGAACTGCATGACCAAAATGTTGTGCTGAAATAGTAGTATCGATATCACGAGCTTTTAAAATTTTAGCTTTATAGTTTGGATGGGCGTTTGATTCTTTGGCAACTACAAAACGAGTTCCTACTTGCACGGCTTCTGCACCAAGCATAAATCCAGCAGCAGCTCCCTCACCGTCTGCAATACCACCTGCGGCGATAACAGGAATTGAAACAGCCGCCGCAACTTGACGTACCAAGGTCATGGTCGTTAATTTACCAATGTGTCCACCAGCTTCCATACCTTCGGCAACAACGGCATCTGCACCGATTTTTTCCATACGTTTAGCCAAAGCGACACTTGGAACTACTGGAATAACGGTAATGCCAGCTTCATGGAATCGTTCCATGTATTTACTTGGATTTCCTGCACCAGTTGTAACTACCTTAACCCCTTCTTCAATGACAAGGTCAACAATATCTTCAACGAAAGGAGATAAGAGCATAATGTTGACACCAAAAGGCTTGTCTGTTAAAGATTTAATCTTATCAATATTGGCTTTGACCACTTCTTTAGGTGCGTTTCCTCCACCAATGATCCCAAGACCACCAGCTTTTGAAACAGCTCCAGCCAAGTCACCATCAGCCACCCAGGCCATTCCCCCTTGGAAGATAGGATATTTGATATTTAATAGTTCAGTGATACGTGTTTTCATATTGCCTCCATAAGTCTTGCTTACGTAATAGTTCGACAACATTATAATTTGACCGTCAAACTATTACCTAAACAAGAGGGAGTGGGTCTCCCCTACTCCTTCTTTATTTATTTTAATTATTTTGTTTGCTCTTCAACATAAGCAACCAAGTCACCAACTGTTTTCAAGTTGTCTTCAGCTTCGATTTGGATATCAAAAGCGTCTTCGATTTCTGAGATTACTTGGAACAAGTCCAATGAATCTGCATCTAAATCTTCAAAAGAAGATTCAAGTGTTACTTCTGAAGCATCTTTTCCAAGTTCTTCAACGATGATTTCTTGTACTTTTTCAAATACTGCCATGATAGACTCCTTTAAAATAAAAAATTTTATAACAATGTGTTTACCACATGATACCTAAATTGTAACAATAAGTGTGCCCCATGTCAATCCTCCACCGAAACCTGACAAGAGAATTTTTTGGCTTCCATCCAGATGGATGAACCCTTCTTCTACACACTCTGAAAGTAAGATCGGGATGCTTGCCGCACTAGTATTGCCATACTTCATCATATTAGCAGGAAGCTTGTCACGATCGACACCGATTTTTCTAGCCATCTTATCTAAAATTCGAATATTAGCTTGATGAAGCAAGAGATAATCTAGTTCATTTGCTGATATTGGACTCTTGTCGATGGTCTCCTTAATGGATTCAGCCACATCTCGAATTGCAAAGTCGAAAACAGCTCTCCCATCCATTTTCAAGAAAACATCTGCTTCTTCTTGAATTGAAAACGGTGAAATTAACCCTGTCTGACCATAAGTAAGACATTCGCCACGCGAACCATCACTATTGAGACTTTCTGCCAAGAAATGTTCTTGGTCACTTGCCTCTAGTAGGACTCCACCAGCTCCATCTCCGAACAAGACAGCTGTTGAGCGGTCAGACCAGTCCAAGGTTTTTGACATGGTTTCACTTCCGATAACCAGACCCTTGCGATAAACTCCTGAAGATATGAACTTCTCTGCAGTTGATAGAGCAAAGACAAACCCACTACAAGCAGCTGTTAAATCATAGGCAAAAGCCTTATGAGCGCCAATTTTTGCTTGGACACGAGCTGCTGTTGAAGGCATCATGGAGTCAGGCGTCATAGTAGCAAGTATAATAAAATCCAGCTCTTCAGCAGAAATCCCTGCCTTCTCTAGAAGCCGCCTTGCAACTTCTGTCGCTAAATCTCCTGTTGATTGTGCCTTAGAAATATGACGTTCTTTAATCCCTGTCCGACCTGAAATCCATTCATCACTCGTTTCTATGATCTGAGCCAAGTCTTCGTTAGTGACAATTTGCTCTGGAGCATAATGAGCGACCTGGCTTATTTTTGCAAAAGCCATTATTTCAAATCCTCCAAAAAGTGATAAAGATTAGTCAATCCTTTACCCATAACAGTCATCTCTTCAGGACTCATGCCTTCGATAATTCTTTCGACCATAGCCTTATGGAAGCGTTTATGAAGACGATGTACGAGGCGACCTTTCTTTGTCAAATGCAGATGTACTACACGACGATCTTGATCTGAACGAATCCGTTCGATGTATCCTTTTCGCTCCAAATTGTTTAAGCTCGTTGTCACAGTCCCTAGAGTCACCATCAACTCTTTGGAAACTTGACTCGGAGTCACATCTGGATACTTACCGATAACATCAATCGTGTGCATTTCTTTGATAGAGATATCCTTGAAACGACTACCTCGCAAACTAACTTCCTCAATCACTAGGACGTTATTAAAAATTGATGTTAAATAGTCATTGACTTGTTGGTAGTCCATTTCTCTTCCCTCCTCACCAAAAAAGTTTCATTATCAAAACATTTGACAAAAAAAGTATATCAAACTTCAAAGAATTGTGCAAGTATTTTTTATTTCCCGACAAATTTTGGACGTCTTCTTTCCGAATGTGCACGAACACCTTCTTTAAAATCTTCCGTATATGATAGTGATTTCTGTAATTCTAATTCTAGTTGAGCATACTCGTGCCACTGTTTAAATTCGCTTTCCCACACTAGCTTCTTAATCGCAGCATAGGAATTTGAAGAACCACGTCTCAACTTCTTCAATAATTGCTCTCTTGTTTTCTCTAATTGTTCGCTTGTACATAGGCGATACAAAGCTCCTGCTTCCATGGCTTTTTCAGCAGTAAAAGCCTCACCTGTCATCGCTAGTTGCGTCGCTCGAGTTGCACCTAAAGATCGGGTAAGCAAGAATAAACCACCTGCATCAGGAGCCAATCCTACACCGACAAAGGCCTGGATAAATTTAGACTTGTCAGATGCGATACAGAAATCAACTGCCAAGGCCATATTAGCTGCAGCTCCAGCAACTGCTCCGTCCACTTCCATGATAACCGGTTTAGGAATCTGTTTAATCTTATAAGAAATAGTATTGACCAATTCAGCGATTCTAGTTAGAGAAGCGATATCATCCTCATCGACAGCACGTTTCATCTCAACTAAGTCTCCACCGACAGAAAACACCTTGCCTGCAGCATTGATGAGAATAAATGAAACAGAGTCGTCCTTTTCAGCTAATTCCAGTGCTTCTAAAATTTCTTCACACATAGGAATATGGAAACCATTTGCCACCTCGGGACGATTTAAAGTAATTGTTGCTAAATCGTCTTGAATTTGAAAGATAATATGATTCATAGCCACTCCTTTAATTTAAACAGCAGATTAAATGATTCTATTATCAAAGTATATCTTTTTCTATTCATTTATACAAGCGAAAATCGAATAAAAGTGTATCATCCGATTTTTTTAAAGAACATTTTCAATACTTATAATAGCTAGGTTGAAATTATCATGTCAAGACCTCAAAGAAGATGTGGCCTTCCCTATTCCAGATTGAAAAAAGACCTTCTTTCTGCTATAATCGTATAAAATACTATCTTAGGAGTACTTATGAAGGTTGTAAAATTTGGAGGAAGTTCACTTGCCTCTGCAAGCCAGTTAAAAAAGGTTTTAAACATTGTAAAAAGTGACCCTGAACGTCGTTTCGTGGTTGTGTCTGCACCTGGAAAACGAAATGCTGAAGATACCAAGGTTACGGATGCTTTGATTAAATATTATCGTGATTATGTTGCAGGAAATGATATCAGTACTAGCCAAAACTGGATTATTGATCGTTATGCAGCTATGGTTAGCGAACTAGGACTTAAACCAGCTGTTTTAGAACGAATTTCTAAAAGTATCCGTGCTCTCGCTACCCTCCCAATTGAAAATAATGAATTTCTTTACGATACCTTCCTTGCTGCAGGGGAAAATAATAATGCAAAACTCATTGCAGCTTACTTTAACCAAAATGGATTAGAGGCTCGCTACGTTCATCCACGAGAAGCTGGTATTGTTGTTACCAGTGAACCTGGTAATGCTCGCATCATTCCTTCAAGCTATGATAAAATTGAAGAACTCAATAATGGCACAGAAGTCCTTGTTATTCCTGGATTCTTTGGTGTAACCAAAGATAATCAAATCTGTACCTTCTCCCGTGGAGGATCTGATATCACAGGTTCCATCATTGCTGCAGGTGTCAAAGCAGACCTTTACGAAAACTTTACAGATGTCAATGGGATTTTTGCAGCACATCCTGGTATTATTCACGAACCACACTCAATTCCTGAATTAACTTACCGTGAAATGCGGGAACTAGCCTATGCTGGATTCTCTGTACTTCATGACGAAGCACTCCTTCCAGCCTACCGCGGAAAGATTCCTCTCGTTATCAAAAATACCAATAATCCTGACCACCCAGGTACTCGAATTGTACTTCAACATAGTAGCGATAAATTCCCGGTAGTTGGAATTGCTGGCGACTCTGGCTTTGTCAGCATCAATGTGTCTAAGTATCTGATGAACCGCGAAATTGGTTTTGGTCGTAAAGTACTTCAAATTCTCGAAGATTTAAATATTGGTTGGGAACATATGCCAACTGGTATCGATGACCTTTCTGTTATTTTACGTTCACGCGAACTGACTCCTATCAAAGAGGAAGAAATCATTCGTCAATTGGTCCAAAAAGCCGAAGTGGACCACGCTGAAATTGAACACGATCTCTCAATCATCATGATTGTGGGTGAAAAAATGAAGAGTCATATCGGGGTCACAGCCACTGCAACTCGTGCCCTATCTGAAAACAAGATCAATATCCAGATGATGTCCCAAGGTTCTAGTGAAGTTTCCATCATGTTCGTGGTCCATAAGGATCAAGAAAAGGCTGCTATCAAAGCTCTCTACCAAGCCTTTTTCGGTGAAAGTAAGGAAGATTAAACATGGCACAATCTCTCAACAAGGTCATTGACCTACAAACTACTGGAACTTCTTACCTCTCTATACAAGGAAAAGTTGGAAAGTTCCTTGTTGGAGATCAGGCACTAGAATTTTACTCAGACCGAAATGTTGAAGATTACATCCAAATCCCATGGTCTAGTGTTAATCAAATCGGTGCCAATGTTTCGGGTCGTAAGGTTAGTCGTCATTTTGAAGTTTTTACAGACCAAGGAAAATTTCTCTTCGCCTCAAAAGATTCTGGAAAAATTCTTAAAATTGCTCGTGAAAAGCTAGGCAATGATAAAGTTGTCAAACTTCCTACTCTCATCCAAATCATCGGTCAAAAAATTAAAAATCTATTTGCAAAAAAATAGAAACTTTAGTATAATCATAACAACGGATAAGTAGGTTATCCCCTTCTTTCAGAAAGTCTGCGGTTGTTGCGAGCAGATAGGAGGGATAGGTGAAATTCTACCGTTATTCTCAATTACATACATAATCAAGTGCACATCTGTGAAGTTGGATGGAACCGTGGCCCTGCCACTCCAACGCTTTAACAGGTGTGTTTTTTATCATAAAGGAGTTCTTATGTTAGATATCAAACGAATTCGCACAGATTTTGATGCTGTCGCTAAAAAACTGGCTACACGTGGGGTAGCCGCTGCTACTTTGAATGAGATGAAAGAAATCGATGCCAAACGTCGAGACATCTTGGTCAAGGTTGAAACACTTAAATCTGAACGTAACACCGTTTCTGCCGAAATTGCCCAAGCTAAACGCAATAAAGAAAATGCGGATGATAAAATCACTGCCATGCAAGCTCTCTCTGCTGACATCAAATCATTAGATGCAGAATTGGCCGAAATCGATGCTAAGTTAACAGAATTTACCACCACTCTTCCAAATATTCCTGCTGATAGCGTGCCTGTTGGTGCAGATGAGGATGACAACGTTGAGGTTCGCCGTTGGGGAACTCCTCGTGATTTCGGCTTTGACGTTAAAGCTCACTGGGACTTAGGAGAAGCCCTAGGCATCCTAGACTGGGAACGCGGTGCGAAAGTTACCGGAGCTCGCTTCCTCTTCTATAAAGGGCTCGGTGCAAAACTAGAACGTGCCATCTACAACTTCATGTTAGATGAACACGCAAAAGAAGGCTATACAGAAGTCATCCCTCCATACATGGTCAACCATGATTCTATGTTTGGTACAGGGCAATATCCAAAATTTAAAGAAGATACCTTTGAACTAAGCGATACAAATTATGTCCTTATCCCTACTGCTGAAGTACCCTTAACAAACTACTATCGTGATGAAATTCTTGATGGAAAAGACTTGCCAATTTACTTCACTGCTATGAGTCCATCATTCCGTTCAGAAGCTGGTTCAGCCGGTCGTGATACTCGTGGCTTGATCCGTTTGCACCAATTCCATAAGGTTGAAATGGTGAAGTTTGCCAAACCAGAAGAATCATATGATGAATTGGAAAAAATGGTTGGCAATGCCGAAAATATCCTCCAAAAACTCAATCTTCCTTACCGAGTAGTAGCTCTTTCAACTGGAGATATGGGATTCTCTGCAGCTAAGACTTATGACTTGGAAGTTTGGATTCCAGCTCAAAATACTTATCGTGAAATCTCTAGCTGTTCCAATACCGAAGATTTCCAAGCTCGTCGTGCGCAAATCCGCTATCGTGATGAAGCTGATGGCAAGGTTAAACTTCTTCATACCTTGAACGGATCTGGGCTTGCAGTTGGACGTACGGTTGCAGCTATTCTTGAAAATTATCAAAACGAAGATGGTTCTGTGACCATCCCTGAAGTTCTTCGTCCATACATGGGTAGCGTTGATGTAATTAGACCATAAGAAAAAGAGGAAGAATCTCTTCCTCTTTTTTATGAACTGACAAGATTCTAGTTCAGATTAAAAAGGTAGGAATTCTAAATTCCTACCTTTTTGGTTTTTCTAATAACCACCCATCATTGATGGATCCATAGCTGGCGCTGGAGCAGCTGGTTCTGGTTTATTAGCAACAACTGCTTCGGTTGTTAAGATCAAGCTTGCTACTGATGCAGCATTTTGTAATGCTGAACGGCTAACCTTGACTGGATCAATGATTCCTGCTTCAATCATATTGACCCATTCTCCTGTAGCAGCATTAAATCCTGTACCTGCTTCAGCATTCTTTAGACGGTCAATAACAATAGAACCTTCATAACCAGCATTATGAGCAATTTGACGGACTGGTTCTTCTAAGGCACGTAGAACAATATTACGTCCTGTAGCTTCATCTCCAGTCAATTCCAAATTAGCAACCGCTGGAATCACATTGACAAGAGCTGTACCACCTCCGGCAACGATTCCTTCTTCTACGGCTGCACGAGTTGCATTAAGCGCGTCTTCGATACGAAGTTTCATTTCTTTCAATTCAGTTTCTGTTGCGGCACCAACTTTAATAACAGCAACTCCACCAGACAATTTCGCCAAACGTTCTTGGAGTTTTTCACGATCAAATTCTGATGTTGTTGTTTCGATTTGAGACTTGATGACTGCGACACGGTTAGCAATGGCTTCAGAGTTTCCTGCACCCTCAACGATTACTGTACTGTCTTTTTCAACAGTGACTTTAGCTGCTTGACCAAGTGCTTCAATAGTAGCATCCTTCAACTCAAGACCAAGATCTTCTGTAATGACGGTACCGCCAGTTAAGATGGCAATATCTTCCAACATAGCTTTGCGTCGATCACCAAACCCTGGAGCTTTGACAGCAACAACATTGAAAGTACCACGAATTTTATTCAAAACAAGTGTTGGGAGGGCTTCACCATCTACATCATCAGCAATGATTAAGAGAGGACGGCTACTTTGAAGAATACTTTCCAACAATGGTAAGATTTCTTGGATATTTGAAATTTTCTTATCAGTGATTAAAATGTATGGATTTTCAAGTTCTGCTACCATCTTTTCGTTATCAGTCACCATGTATTGTGACAAATAACCGCGATCAAATTGCATCCCTTCGACAACTTCAAGTTCCGTAGCCATACCACGTGATTCTTCAATTGTAATAACACCATCTTTACCAACTTTTTCCATGGCTTCAGAAATATACTCACCAACTTTTTCAGAGCGAGAAGATACTGCTGCAACTTGAGCGATGGCTTCTTTGTTGGCTACTGGAATTGCAGTGTCTTTCAAATTTTCGACAGCTGCTGCAACTGCAGCTTCAATCCCACGACGAATACCAATTGGGTTTGCTCCTGCTGTAACATTTTTGATTCCTTCACGAACGATAGCCTGAGTCAAAACTGTTGCAGTAGTTGTCCCGTCACCAGCGATATCGTTGGTCTTAGAAGCTACTTCTGATACCAATTTGGCACCCATGTTTTCAAAATGGTCTTCTAATTCAATTTCTTTGGCGATTGTTACACCATCATTGGTAATCAATGGTGAACCGAATGATTTTTCAAGAACGACGTTACGACCTTTAGGACCTAAGGTTACTTTGACTGTATCGGCCAATGTATCAACACCACGAACCATTGCTGAACGTGCATCAGATGAAAATTTAATTTCTTTTGACATTTGAATACCTCTTCCTATTCTTCTACAATTGCTAAGATATTAGCTTCGCCTACGATGATGTATTTTTCATCACCATCTTTGACATCAATACCTGCATGAGCTTCCACTAAAACTTGATCTCCAACTTTTACACTTGGAGCCACTAGCTCGCCACTCAATGTACGAACACCTTGTCCAGTAGCAACTACCTTAGCTGTTTTTGTTTTTTCTTGCGCTGTTCCTGCGAGGACAAATCCCCCAACAGTTTGTTCTTTTTCTTCAATCTTTAAGACCACTCGGTCTCCTAATGGTTTCAACATCTGTTTTCCTCCAGTTCCTATTCATTCATTTTAGCACTCTTAATGTTAGAGTGCTAACTTATGATTCTATTGTATCACTTGGTCAGAAATAGTCAAGGAAAAAGTCTGATTTATTGTATTAAAAAAGAGTTGGAGAAAGCTCTCCAACTCTTGCAATTTTAAAAGGGAAGTTCCTCCTCTTCCAAGACCAAATCTGCCAAGTCTTGACCTGCATTATTTTCACGCATAGCACGTTGGGCACGACTTTCCAAAAGTTGGAAGCCTGTGGCGAGAACTTCGGTCACATAGTTGGTCTGACCATTCTTCTCAAATCGACGAGTGCGAAGTTCCCCATCAACAGAAATGAGGCTGCCCTTAGTCGCGTAACTAGCCAAAGTTTCAGCAAGTTTGCCCCAGACTACAATATTGATAAAATCAGCTTCACGTTCTCCATTTTGATCCTTGAAACGACGGTTAATAGCAATCGTCGCACGGGCTACGGACTTGTCGTTGTTAGTTTTGTGCAATTCTGGTGTAGACGTCAAGCGTCCAATCATAATAACTTTATTATACATTTTTCATCCTCCTACTTACCTATTCGAAGGAAAATAAAAAAAGTTACAAAATTTGTAACTTTTTTTAAAATAATATTAATCTCTATGAATCATAAACCCAGTTGCTTGTTGATTAGCCATAATAGTCATATCTGTGATTTGTACACGACGTGGTTGACTGGTCACATAAACCACAGCATCAGCGATGTCTTGCGCCTGCAAGGCTTCAAGCCCTTGATAGACCGTCGCAGCTCGTGCTTCATCACCATGAAAACGGACTTTTGAAAAATCAGTTTCTACAATTCCTGGCTGAATAGTGGTCACCTTGATATCTGTCGCAATGGTGTCAATCCGAAGCCCGTCTGAAAAAGTTTTGACTGCAGCCTTGGTTGCTGAATAGACTGCTGCACCAGCATATGCGTAAATCCCTGCAGTAGAACCCATATTGATAATATGGCCTTGATTAGCTGCTACCATGGAAGGTAAGAGACAGCGTGTAACAGCCATTAAACCCTTGACATTGGTATCCAGCATGGTCAACATATCCAACTCTTCATAGTCCTGATAAGGCGATAAACCTAGAGCCAGTCCAGCATTATTGACCAAGATATCAACCTGACCTACAGTTTCTAGAATTTCTGAACAAACAGTCTTTACCATGCTCATATCTGTAACATCTAACGGAAAAGTCCAGACTTTTTGATTTGGAAAGGCTTCTGCGAACTCAGTTTTTAGAGTTTTGAGTCTTTCTGTTCGACGTCCTGTGAGTACAACATTCTCACCTTTTTCTAGATAGGCACGCGCAATGGCTTCACCGATACCTGATGTTGCACCTGTGATCACAACATTTTTTGCCATCCTATTTTCCTCAAGCAAAGATTATAAATCACTTTTAGTGATTAAGCTGTCCAGTGTTTTGCTGGATCGAATGGTGTTCCAACAACTTGGTCATCTGACAATTCAATGACACCACGTTTTTGGGGAGCATTTGGCAAGGCAAGTTCACGAGGACTACACATCATACCAAAACTCTTTTCCCCACGAAGTTCCCCTGGGAAAATGAGATTGCCTTTTGGCATCATGGCTCCAGGAAGAGCAACAATGGTTTTCAAACCGACACGTGCATTGGGAGCACCTGCCACGATTTGTACTGTTTTGTCATTCCCAACAGCAACTTGACAAATATTCAAGTGGTCACTATCTGGATGTGCAACCATCTCTAGAATCTCACCGACCACAAATTTGGGTTCCTTGTCATTGATGATTTCTTCAGCAAATCCTTCTTCTTGCAATTCTTGGTTCAAACGTGCTACTTGCTCGTCAGTTAAAAAGACTTGCCCTCGCTCAGCGATCTCAAACATGCTAGAAACTTCAAAAATGTTCCAAGCGACAGTCTCACCAGTTTCTTTTAGGAAAACACGCGCTACATTACCTTTACGCTCAACATCTAGCTTGGCATCTCCACTGTTTTTCACGATGACCATAAGGACATCTCCGACATGTTCTTTATTATATGTAAAAATCATTCTTTTCTCCTATTTCAAGCTTGCTAAAAAGTCATTGATTTGCCCCTTGGTTTTACGGTCACGATTGACAAAACGTCCAATCTCCTTGTCCTTATCTAAAACAACAAGACTTGGAATCCCGTATACATCCCAAAGTTTAGCAAGTTCCATGTACTCATCTCGGTCTACCCGTATAAACGTAAACTCTGGATTGGTCTCTTCAATCTCTGGCAAGGCAGGATAGATATAGCGGCAGTCGCCGCACCAATCCGCAACAAAAAGGAAGACCTTCTTGCCATCCTGCTCTACTAGATTTGCTAATTCTTCGATACTCTTAGGAGAAATCATAAGACTTCCTCCTCGTAGATGAGATCTTCATCTTCATAGACAAAGGTATAGTGACGACCATCTTCAAAAATGACACCACCAACAAGACGTTCTAGGCTACTTTCGTATACTTGGACATAGAGAGTCCCAATCTCACCCATTTCTGAGAAATAGTCACGCACAATAGCAGTTAACTCTTCCTGTGTCTTCATGAGTTTGTGATCATCAGCTACTTTCTTAGCACCAAAGGCAAGTGCTCCAAGTCCTGCCACAACTAAACCTGTTTTAATAATATTTTTCGTTTTCATGCTAACATTGTAACACAAAAAGGCTCAAGGAACAATGAAAAAGGGAGTTGAACTCCCTTTTCTAATTCCTACATTTTAATAATGTCTCTCACCAAACAAATCTTCTGGTAAATCATGGAATCCCTTGCCTGCCTTGAAGTTTTCAAATTTACCTAGTAAGAACTGGTAGGCATCTAAGCGACTCTCGTAGCGAATCATGGCATCTTTAGCACGCTCATCTTGATCTTCTTCATAGACCTTTTGACTTTCCTTGTGTGCCATTTCGTTAATCATAACCTGAGTGTTGACCCACTCTTCAAAGTCCTTCATAAAATCACGTTCGTAACTCATTTGTTCTCCTTATTCTAATCCACGGTAGTAATCTGTATCTATATCACGGTAGGGTTGGATGTCCTGAACATACTCCAAGACTCCTTGAAATTCCCCAGCTTCATCGTGTACTGCAGCATAAGTGACGTGAACAAACTTGCCACGTGATTCTGACTTGAACCACATCTCGTACTTGTCCCTTTTTCCCTCACGAAGGCCTTTCATAATGGTTTTTACCTTGTCCAGATACTTGGGTGGGTGACAAAGCTCAACATTTCTCCCGACCTGGGACGGCGTCCGCTTGAAAATCATCTCATCCGCTGGTGTATTGTCATTATAATACTGGAAGATATCATCCTTATTAACAAAGGTAATCTCCATAGGCAGGTGATTGAGGATAAGATTTGCTTGTTCAACTGAAAGATAGCCATTGCCAAAAGCCTGTTGACTATTACGGTCTAGCACTATTTCCTTTTCCTTAGGAGTAAAGGTAATGGTAAACTGACCTTCTGGCGTATCAATCACTTGCTGAACTTGTCCATCTACAGTTTCTAGCTGAGTTGGTTCTTCTACACTTTTCTCCTCAACAAAACTTTGACGTTCAGGAACCCATTTCTCAGACGGACGGATAATGGCATATCCATAGGCGTCACTTTCTTCAGCAATCTGAATCCAGTCATCCTGGGTGAAAGACTCGAGCAGAATCATGAGAAGGATGGACTCTTCCTTGAAAATCATACTTTCAAATTCTGTCGCAAAAGCTTCAAAATCTTTCTTTACAGTACTAATGGATACCTCTGGTAGTGACTTGACTGTAGACATGGCTTTTTGATAGAGTTCCCTAATCTGGTCATCCACTCCCCACATAACCTTTGGTGGTGAATCATGTCCATAACGCTCCATGATAGGAAAGAAGAGTTCTTCCTTGCGTTGATAGTGACGGTCAAACTGCCCTACAAGTCCCATTTGGCGAACCAAACCCTTACGCATTTCCGCAAGCATTTCCTCGTCTTCCATTGACTCATAAGTGTCTAACAATCTACGAACACGAATCAAGGCTGCACGAAGAGCTAGATTTTCGTCCTTAAAGACACGCACAGGATGACCTGGATGTTCTGTATCCTCAACTTCAACGCCCTTCACAGCGTTTTTAAAAAGATTAGCATGGACATCACAGAGTTCCATGACATCTTCGAAGGTGACACCTGAGTCAGAGTTCATCAGCTCATGCTCCATAAGGGAAATCTCAATGGCTGAGACGCCTGTAAAGGTTGCATCAAAGCGCTCCTGAACGGATTCAGGAGAGGCTCCATTATGCAATTCTAATAAAATATCCCGAAGGACATGAATTCGTTCATCTGTCATTAGTCTAATCCAATCACTTCATAACCATTCGCTTCAAGCGTACGCACAATCTTTTCCATAGGAGTTCCTTCAAGCTTAGAACCTTGTTTAAGAGATACTTTCCGACCAACTGTATTGCGCATGATTGGGTTGGCAAGGGGTTTAAAACCGAGCTCCACTAGGATTTCCAAGACTTCTGGATGCTTGTCCACCACTTCCGCAACAGGAATAGAAACGTCAATAATATTATCCATCACAACCTCCGTTACATTCTTTCACTGGTTTTTCTTTTCTTATTATACCACAAGGCATGGGATAAAAAAACTAGCAGTACAAGCCTACTAGTTTCTTTATATTTTCCTATAAGAATCTGTTTTTAATAAAGAAATTTCATTTATTATCTTTTGGCTTGATGAGCCACCAAGCCGTATCCATAAGCTTATCTACAAGAAAGAATTTTCCTAAGCCAACTACTGTATTCTCATCTTTCTTCATGGTTTCTGCTACTTTTATAGCTTGCGTTGTAAGAAAATAATTACCGTATATTTTGGCTAGAATTTTTATTACTCCCATACTACTCTCCTTCAATGATTTCCGCTTCTTTTCGAATAGTTTCTATATCTTCCTGATATTGTACTTCGTCATAATTAACCAATTTGGACAATTCCTTTTGCAAGCTTTCTCCCATAGGCTTCATGGTCGCAAACGTTAAACCTCCCGAGATAACACCTCCTAGAATTGGGATAACTTTGCCCATTCCTTTAGCAAAGCCTCCTCTTGTCAGATTCACCCCAAAAATTTTCAAAACTTTTTCTAAAATAGGATACCACAAAGTTTTAGCTAAAGCCTTTTGAGGTACTGTTTTCATGACATGCTTGGCAACTGAAACTCCTCCAACCCGAAGAAGGGCTCCAGCACTATTGACCCCAAGCATAACTCCGAGATAGAGTAAGAGTGTATTTTTAGCTTCGTCACTTAATTCATTTCGAGAAGCCCAAAGATCATCATAACCATAAATATATCCCAATTCTTGCGCCAATTTTAATGAAAAAGCATAAAATTGAGCCACATCTGTTGGAATAGTGATTGCAAGGGCTAGTCCTCCAGGTATACCAGCGATAACAGAAGTCCCACTTGCTAATAAAACATTATCCTTAATACAAGAATCAGCAACTTTATCTAAAACATCTTGCGATAATAGGGCTGTTGGTCCTTCTTCTAAGAGTCTAGGAATATCCTTGGGATTCAATACTTTGGAAAATTTATCAACTAAAAATTTTGACCGATCAACTTTGACGACAGGAAGTTTCACGACTTGTTGCAATACTTGCAAAGCTACATCTTGTTTAGACATCTTGAGTGTTCTCTTTTTCTTTCAATTTGAACTATATCATATCATATTTACTTGAGAAATGAAATTTTAAGAACTTTTTTCTTATTGGAATTTGAGTTCAACAAAGCCTCACTCTTCCAAACAAAAAAGAGGGTTGGCCCTCTTTCTTATACTCAATGAAAATCAAAGAGCAAACTAGGAAGCTAGCCGTAGGCTGTACTTGAGTACGGTAAGGCGACGCTGACGTAGTTTGAATTTGATTTTCGAAGAGTATTAGTTTTTATCCAGATTGCGTAACATCTCGTCAATCTTGTTTCCATACTCGATGGATTCATCTTTGACGAAATTTAAGTCTGGAATTTTATACAATTTCAAATTGTGACCGAGTTCACGTTTGATAGTACCAGTTGCTTTTTCAAGCCCGATTTGAGCCTTTTGATTATCTGAAGCGAGGTCGCTTAAAATGGTGTAGTAGACCTTAGCCACAGACAAATCACCTAGCATCTGAACATCTGTGATGGTCACGCCTTGGACACGTGGATCACGGACTTTCTTTTGCAAAATCTCATTGACTTCGCGCTTGATTTCCATGCCCACACGGTCCGTACGGAAATGATTTGCCATGCTATTCCTTCCTCTCTATTGAATCAAAAGCTAGGCCAGCAGACCTAGCTATTTCTAGAAGATAGAGGAACTAGAGCCATTTGAATCTAGGAAACAAGCCTTAGATAGAACTAAGGGTTCATCAAGGCGCTGTTGACAACGAGTCAAATGAGCTATCGTTTCTCTATTATCGTTTGATTTCTTCCATGATATAGGCCTCAATCACGTCGTCAGTCTGGATATCATTGTAGCCATCAATCATGAGACCACCTTCACGGCCGTTAGTAACTTCTTTGACATCATCCTTGAAGTGTTTTAAGCTAGCGAGGTCTCCATCATAAATAACGACACCATCACGAATGACACGGACTTTAGAGTCACGGGTAACTTTACCACTGGTAACCATAAATCCACCGATTGTTCCCACTTTAGAGACTTTGAAGGTTTCACGAATAATTGCTTCACCGATGACTTTTTCTTCAAATTCTGGATCGAGCAATCCTTTCATGGCTTCTTCCATCTCTTCAATCACCTTGTAGATGATGCTGTGGAGACGGATTTCTACATCGTCTGCTTCTGCTTGTTGACGAGCTTGTGGTGTAGGACGTACGTTGAAACCAACGATAAAGGCATTTGAAGCTTCAGCAAGAGTTACGTCAGATTCATTGATGGCACCAACTGCTGCATGGACGATTGTAACTTTTACACCTTCAACATCAATCTTTTGTAGTGAGGCAGAAAGGGCCTCAACAGAACCTTGTACATCTGCCTTGATAATGACGTTAACAGACTTGAGTTCACCTGCTTTAAGAGTATCGAAGAGATTTTCAAGGCTGACACGTTGGGTTACTTGACGTTGTTTCATAAGAGCGCGTTTTGCACGTTCTTCACCTGCTGCACGAGCAGATTTTTCATCTTCGTATACGGCAAAGTGGTCACCTGCCATTGGAGCTTCGTTCAAACCTGTAATAGAAACTGGTGTTGACGGTCCAGCAACCTTAACACGACGTCCAAGGTCATTAGTCATGGCACGAACACGTCCGAAAGTATTACCAACAACGATTGGATCTTGAACGTTCAAAGTACCTTGTTGAACAAGGAGGGTTGCAACCGCACCTTTCCCTTTATCCAAGCGTGCTTCGATAACGGTACCAATAGCACGAACTGTTGGGTCTGCTTTGAGTTCTTGGATTTCAGCTACAAGAAGTACAGTTTCCAAGAGTTCATCGATATTTTGGTTAAATTTCGCTGAAATTTCTACAAACTCAGAATCTCCACCCCAAGCTGTTGACATAACACCATGCTCTGCCAACTCTCCGATAACACGTTCTGGGTTGGCACCTGGCTTATCAATTTTGTTAATAGCAACGATGATTGGAACATTAGCTGCTTTTGAGTGGTTGATGGCTTCGATAGTTTGAGGCATAACTCCGTCATCAGCCGCTACGACCAAGATGGTAATATCGGTAACAGAGGCACCACGTGCACGCATTGAAGTAAAGGCCGCGTGTCCTGGTGTATCAAGGAAAGTAATTTTCTTACCACCTTCGACGATTTGGTAGGCACCGATATGTTGTGTAATACCGCCTGCTTCACCTGTCGCAACACGAGAATTACGAAGCGTATCCAAAAGGGTTGTCTTCCCGTGGTCAACGTGTCCCATGATGGTTACAACTGGTGGACGTTCAACCAACTCGTCCTCGTTGAGATAACCATCTTCTACGAAGAAACGTTCGATATCAGCATTGTCAACTTCAACTTTTTGTTTCGCTTCAATTCCGTAATCAACCATGAGAAGCTCGATTGTATCACCATCTAAAGATTGGTTTTGAGTGGCCATAACGCCCATCATAAAGAGTTTCTTAACAATTTCAGCTGGTTCACGTTTGATACGTTTTGCAATTTCCGCAACAGTCATACCATCTGTGTATTCAAATTCTGTTGGCAATTCGTGGAATTTGCGTTCTGTAACAGGTTTTGAAGCCTGATTATGGTTATTTTGCTTATTGCCCTTTTTATTTTTCTTATTGTTATTCCAGTTACTGTTCTTTTGATTTCTCACTTGATTTTGGTTACTTCGATTCTTTTGTTGTTTTCTTGGACCATCTTCCTCGCGATCGTAATCATCACGATCTTTGTCTGGTCGGGCTTGTTTTTTACGACGTGTATCCACTACAGGCTCTTTGACTACAGGAGCTACTTCAACCACTTGCTGAGTTTGTTCAGCTAGTTTAGCAGCCTCCTCAAAGATTTCCTCTGGTTCTTTGCGCTTGTTAGCTTGAGCCAAGGCTTCTTTAGCTTCCCGAGACTGTTTGAAGCGTTCCTCGCTTGAGCGTGCGTATTCGGCATTTTGCTCTGCCTTCAGGGCTGCTGCACGAGCCTTGAAATCAATACGTGGACCAGCTTGGTTGGGACGATTATCGGCTTGTTGGCGGCGATCATTCCCACGATTCCCTTGACCTTGTTGTTTCTTAGTTTGGTCATTAAAACGGCGGTTGTCGCGGTTTCCTTGACCTGGTTTTCCACCATTACGGTTGTCATTCTTTTGACGGTTTCCGTTTTGTTGTTGGTCGCGGTTGTTGCCCTTGTTTTGCTTGCGTCGTTCTGCCTGCTCTTTTGCACGAGCTTCACGCTCTGCTTTGAAGTTTCGGCTCTGTGGTCTAGCAGCTACTACTTTTTCTTCCTTAGAAGCTACTGGTGTTTCAGATTTCTTTTCTACCTTTGCTTCACTTGCTTTTGGTGCTACAGGTTTTGCCTCTGCTTTAGGAGCAGCAGGTTTAAAGCTAGCTACGATTTTTTCAGCAGCATCGGCTTCAACGCTTGACGAGTGGCTCTTCACTTCCAAGCCCAACTCTTTTGCACGCGCTACAACTTCTTTACTTTCTTTTCCAAGTTCTTTTGCGATTTCGTACAATCTTTTCTTAGACAAATCATGTCCTCCTCTTCTATTCCATAAGAGACCTCATTTTCTTTGTAAATCCAGCATCTGTCACAGCCAAAACCTTTCTTGATTTTCCAACTGCTATGCTTAATTCCAGTGTTGAAAACACGGTAATAACTTCTACTTGATAATAGTGACTTTTATCTTGAATCTTCTTGGTCAGGTTGGGAGCAGCATCATGGGCCAGAAATACCAGTTTTACTTTCTGGTCTTGAATGGCTTTGACAACCATTTCTTCACCCGAAATGATTTTCCCAGCTCGTTGAGCAAGTCCCAAGAGATTACTTACTTTTTGCTTATTCAAGTCCTAACTCTCTTCTTTTTACTTTGTGATCAACATAAGCAATCAACTCGTCATAAAAGCTTTCTTCAACTTCTATGTTAAAGCTACGGTTAAAGACTTTTTTCTTTTTTGCCTCTAAGGCTTCTGCATTGTCTAGCTTGATATAAGCGCCACGACCATTAGCCTTGCCTGTCGGGTCGATAAAGACCTCTCCTTCTTTGTTCTTGACAATACGGAGTAAATCTCGCTTATCAATTACTTCGTTGGAAACAACAGACTTGCGCAAAGGGATTTTTCTTGTTTTCATCTTTCCCTCCTCTTGCAGCTTTTATTCTTCAGTCAATTCGTCTGTATCAGCGAAATCAACTTGACCTGCTTCTTCCATAGCTTCAAATTCACTTGCAGATTTGATATCGATACGGTATCCAGTCAAGTGAGCTGCCAAGCGAACGTTTTGTCCACGACGACCGATAGCAAGAGAAAGCTTGTTATCTGGAACAACAACCAAGGCACGCTTGCTGTCGTTTTCATCAAAGATAACTTGGTCAACTTCGGCAGGAGCTATGGCATTGTAGATAAATTCAGCTGGATCTGCTACCCACTCGATAACATCGATGTTTTCTTCTACAGGTACCATGCGGTCGCTCTTAGCATCGTAGCGAGCTGGGTGGAATTTGCTAGTGATTTTCTTAATGTTAGCACCACCGCGACCAACGATTGTTCCGATAGCGTCCACGTTTGGATTGTGACTGCGAACAGCAACTTTAGTACGGTCACCTGCTTCACGGGCTACGCTCATGATTTCAACAGTTCCATCATAGACTTCAGGAATTTCTTGTTCCATCAAACGTTTGATCATCTCTGGGTGGCTACGGCTAACAAAGACGTTAACTCCACGAGGGTTGTCTTCCACTTTGTAGACATAAACTTCGATACGATCGTGGGAAGCAAAGACTTCTCCAGGAATTTGATCTTGTTTTGACAATTGAGCTTCGATGCTACCAAGGTTGACATAAATGAAGCGGTTGTCAAAACGTTCTACTGTACCTGACATGATTTCTTGTTCATGCTCTTTGTATGTATTGTAGGTAATGGCACGTGTTTGCTTACGCATTTTTTCCATGATCGTTTGTTTGGCAGATTGGGCTGCTACACGACCAAACTCTCCTGGTGCTTCTTCAAACTTGATTTTGTCACCAAGCTCATAGGCTGAATTAATGGCAAGAGCATCTTTCAAACTGATTTCCAAACGGCTATCAAATACTTCATCAACAACCTCGCGAACTGTGTAGACTGTAAAGTCACCTGTTTTTTCGTTGAAGTCGATAGCTACGCTGTCTGATTGACCATAGCGTCTACGGTAAGCAGAACGAAGTGATTCTACTACTGCATCGATGATATCTTCTTTCTTGATTCCCTTGTCTTCTTCCAAAATGCGGAAGGCCTCTAGCATTTCTTTACTCATGTTCTTTTTACTTTTGAATTCTCAAAAGCTATCCTTTCTTTTCTATAATTTTACTGCTAAACGTGCTTTTGATACCAAGTTATATGGAATCTGGACTGTTTTCTTGCGCGTTTTATCCATATATTCCATTGTCAACTCGTCCTCTTCAAAGGACAACAAGGTTCCTTCAAAAACCTTTTGCTTGTCGATGGCTTGGTAGAGCCCGACATGGATGTATTTCCCAACCGCTCCAGCGACAGCTTCCTTGGTTTTCAAAGGGCGCTCCAATCCTGGACTGGTAATTTCTAGGAAATATTGTTCTGGGAAGGGATCCGGCTTGATAGTATCTAGGACAGGACTGATAATTTCAGTCAAATCTGCCGTATCATTCAAAGTGATTCCTTCAGGCTTGTCTACAAAAATACTGAGAATCATGTCACTACCAATCTTTCCATACTCGATATCTACGAGTTCGAAAGGAGCTTCAATGACAGGTTCTACAACTTCTCTGACTAATTCAACGATCGTTGCTATTGCATCCACCTCCTCATAAGCAAGAGGCGAAGATATCTCCCCGCCTCTTTTCTTATATTCTTGCTTTCAGTATAACATGTTTCCTTACTTATGTAAAGTATAAGCGTTCAAATTATTCGTGAAACCAAGCCACTTTTTAAAATTCTGCTTCAACTCTATAAATGACTTGACCCTTGCTTGAGAACTTTTGTTCATACTCAGTCATGACATTTCCTTCAAAGTCGCTGGTATGTAAATCTAGCCAGACGCCATTAAGTTTCATGCCATATTGTGAAAAGCTCACTAAACTATATTCAAACAAGCCACGATTGTCTGTCTTGAAATGAATCTCACCGTGTTCAGGCAAGATTCGTTTGAAAGTATCCAAGAAACTCTTATAAGTCAAACGACGCTTCTCATGGCGTTTTTTAGGCCATGGATCCGAGAAATTCAAATACAAGCGGTCAATTTCACCATCTTCAAAATAATTGGTCAATTCTGAACCATCAACCCATAAAAGTTTGATATTGGGAACTCCAACTTCTAATACCTTATCCAAAGCATAACTTAATACAGATTTCTGAATATCAATCCCAATATAGTTGATGCCAGGGTTTTGTTTGGCCATTCCTGTTACGAAAGCACCTTTGCCGCTACCCACCTCTACATGGATTGGATTGTCATTACCAAACAAATCTCGCCACTTACCTTTGGATTCTGCGGGATTTAAGACAACATACTGTGGATTAGCTTCTAGCAGTTCCGTTGCACCTTTACGATTTCTAACTCTCATTTTTTCTTTCCATACTTATCTCGGAAGCTACGTAAAGCATAAATCTCCCGATTTACGTTATCCAAATCTTGATTTTCATAATATTTGGTAATCAGGCTCAAAAACGACAGTTGAGCATACCAATACAACTTATTCAAAACCGTTTGATTGTATTTGTAGCCATAATTAGTCAACCACTCTTGCCATTGAAACTCTGGAATATAGTGGCAGAGCAGATAGGCCACATCGAACATACGATCAGTCAAGCGAACAGAATCCCAATCAACTAGATAAATCAAGCCACTATCTGTCTCAAACCAATTGCTATGACGAACATCCCCATGGACTATGGTCGCATAATCTTCTCTAAAACTAGGAAGGTTCTCACGCATATCACTCAAGACCATTCGTAGATACTGGTTGTTTTTTAAAGCATTAGGAGCCTTGTTTACCCAAGATTGAAGTAAATCCGAAGGTTTTTCCATCGCATATCCTAGGCGTGTCAACTGGGTCATTAAGGGACGTGAACGGTGTAAACGTGTCAAAATGTCGATAACTTGTTTACGATTCATGTCACTTGGCGTCAAGATTTTTCCTGTCAACCATTCCTGGGCGGACATATCACGGCCATCTGGTAATCGACGATTCCAAAGCAATTGTGGCGCAATTTGCTCTCTCGCTAAACCAGGTAGGATTGGAGAAGTATTCATTTTTATAAAGACACGTTTCCCATCAGGGTAACTTCCCATATAAGCTTTTCCGCTCTTTCCAGATATCGGGGTTAGCGTTAGCTCAATATCACCCAAGTCCATTTTTTTCCTCCGAATAAAGTTTCCTTATTATTCTACTAATTTTTATGCTATTCGTCAACCAATCTTCTCAGTTGATATGGTAAATAAAGATATTGCAATACAAGGCCTGCTCCCACAAGGACTAAGACAAGGATTTTGTCCCTGAAGACAAGCAAACCAACGAGGCTTTCCAAGATTAAGACAAAAATCCCAATCCCTCTCAAAATTTCTCTCAACCCTCTCTCTTTTTGCCCCTTTTCTACTGGAAATAGTTGCGTCAAATACTGATAGTCAAAAGCATGATAGAGAGCTAAGAGCTGGAATAACAAAAGATAATTGAATAAAATTACAATTGCTAGTGCAATCCCGGACTGCTCAACAAACATGAGAGTTGATAAGGATAGGATTACAAGGCGCAGACTAAGAGAGAATAAATCTCCATTTCTCAAATAAGAACGAAGATAGAGATTCTGCCAGATTTTACCTGGTGCTTTCTGAACTACTTTTATGATAAAGTCTAAATAAGCTCGACGCTTAACACTGTTTGAAATTCCCTTGACCTGTGTAAAGAGAGCAAAGAAACGAAGCAAGAACTGCTTGCGTTTACTTTCTTGAGCAATCGCATAATCCCAATCAAACCCATTTTCTAGGAAGAATTTACTAGTTTTTCGACGAAAAATCACGTATTTTGCTATCCCCAAGACAAGGAGATAGACTCCAAAGACCGGCAAACCAAGACCCATGGCTAAGAATAAAGGCGCAAACAGGAGCAAAAAGAGAGTCTGCACACTGACCCAAAAGATGAAAGAAATCAGACTTTGCTTCTGGATGTGTTCTCTCACTTCTTCTTCAGCAACTAAAAGAAATAGTTTGTCAGGTGCTTCTAGATAGGTCGCAATACCACCCCAAAGCAAAAGTAAAATAGATATCATCCCAATCAAAATTAGGATTGGAAAATGATTCTCAGGAAAGTGTTGGAGCAACTGGTTGTACTGGTAGGCCAAAAATCCTAATAACACCAACAAAAATAAGACAAAATGGTCATTGAGCACATAACGGAGATAGCCCAAGCATTCCTTGCGAAAATCCTGCTTTCGTTTTAAAAACAAGTTCTTCATAGTTCCTCCTCTTTGGTCAGAGCCAAATAGATATCATTGAGACTTGCATCTGGCATGGCAAAAGCTTCTCGGAGTTGTTCAAGGTTTCCTTTAGCTCTCACTTGACCTTTGTGGAGAATGACAAAAGAATCACACATCTTTTCAGCTGAATCAAGGACGTGGGTACTCATGAGGATAGACTTGCCTTTCCCTTTTTCCACTTCTAGTAGCTGAATCAAATCTGAAATTGCCAAAGGATCGAGACCAAGGAAGGGTTCGTCTACGATAAAGAGACTAGGATCCACGACAAAGGCACAGATAATCATAACCTTTTGTTTCATCCCTTTTGAAAAATGAACTGGAAACCAATCTAATTTTTGGTCCAAACGAAACATTTTTAAAAGCGGTTCTACACGTTCAAAAGCAATAGTTTGTTCAATACCATAGGCCATAGCAACTGTCTCAATATGTTCTTTGAGAGTTAATTCTTCATACAAACTAGGTGTTTCTGGGATATAGCCAATCTTCTTACGGTAGTTCGTAGCATTCTCTCGTAGAGTCAATCCATCAATACTTATCTCTCCACTGTAGGGAGTCAAAAGACCGATAATCTCATTGATAGTCGTTGATTTACCTGCACCATTCAAGCCAATCAAACCGACCAACTGTCCACTCTCAACTGTAAAAGATACATCTTTCAAGACAGGAACGTGAACATAGCCTCCTGTCAGGTTTTTAATTTCTAACATATTTTCTCCGAATCTGGTATAATGTAGCTATATTATATCAAAATTTAATACACTAGAGGTGGTTTTTATGTCAGATTGTATTTTTTGTAAGATTTTAGCAGGAGAAATTCCTGCATCTAAGGTTTATGAGGATGATCAAGTTCTGGCCTTCCTCGATATTTCTCAAGTAACTCCAGGTCATACCTTGGTCGTACCAAAAAAACACCATCGCAATCTTTTGGAGATGGATGCTACTAGCGCTAGTCAACTCTTCGCTAAGATTCCAGCCATTGCACAAAAAGTCATGAAGGCTACCAAAGCCGATGGGATGAATATCATCGCCAACTGCGAAGAAATCGCTGGACAAACCGTTTTTCACACCCATGTCCACCTCGTTCCTCGTTATGGCACAGACGATGACCTAAAAATTGACTTTGTTGCGCATGAACCTGACTTTGATAAACTTGCCCAAGTCGCTGAAACTATTAAAAACGCCTAAGGAGTCCCTATGAAACTATCAAATTTACTACTTTTTGCAGGCTCTGCTGTAGGTTCTTACTTTCTCGTTAAGAACCGTGAAGTTATCACTGAAGAAGTTCTAGAAACAACTGATCGCGTTGAAGCTATCAAAGATGATTTAGATGTCATTCAAAATAGCTTACAAATTATCAATCAACAAAAAGAGGTCATCAAGGAATACCAAGAAGACCTCACTTACAAATTTAAAGTCTTAGAAAAAGATCTTCAAGCAAGACTTGCTGTGATGAAAGAATTACAAGAAACTAAAGACCAATAAGGAAATGAAAATCTCCAACTTTCCTTATTTCCCCTTTAAATCCATTTTAGGCTAGTAGATTTTAAAAGACAAGAGAGGGCATAAAAATGAAACAGTTTTTTAAAATCATCTTGATTATTTCTGGTTGCTTCTGCCTTCTTGCAGTCCTGGCATTTCTACTACTTATCAATCTTTTCAAGGCATCGCCAAGTGACATCCGTAAAGGAAATGAAGACTTAAAACAAATTTTTATCTCCCTTGACATGCCGCCTAAGAAAGTGGAATCAAATGGAAGCTATCAATTCGAGGGTGGAGGTTTAGATTTTTATGTGACCTTCTCAGATGAAGTCATCAATAGCCATCCTGTCCTAAAAGAAAGTCCAAACCTTACTAAAAACCGACTCAAAATCTATGTCCTAAACACAGGAAATATTTCCTACCATGCAGTAGAAGACAACTTATTCAATCATGGTCTATACCAATTTTTAGAGAAGGAAAGCAGGAAGTATTTCGAAGAAAATGGAAAGAAATCAAATCCTTCTTACTTTATTCTCTCTTGGAAGGATCCAGAAAGCATGAAAAAGGGAATCGCATTCTATGAAAAAGCTTTGAGCTTGGTAGATATTCAGGATAATTCGGAGATTAAGCACATTGATACTGTCACCGTGAAACCTGGTAAAGAAGCGGATATCAAGCAACTCATCCAGGAGATGGATGCGGCTGGCTTGCTCACTCAAAGGCCCTAGTAACTGACCAGCTGGAGAGGATTTCCTCCATTGCTAATTACAAACAAAAAGAGCCTCATGGCTCTTTTTAGTTATTCACCCTCAAAGGCATCTTTTATATGGTCAAAGAATCCTTTTTTCTTTGGGTTGACTTTCAAATCACCTGCAGCTGCGAATTCTTTCAAAGCTGCTTTTTGTCGTTCGTTCAAGCCTGTTGGCGTTGCAACATTGACTGTTACAAACTGATCACCAACAGCACCTCCACGAAGGCTCGGTGCCCCCTTGCCACGCAAACGGAATCGTTTACCTGTTTGAGTACCTTCTGGAATCACTAATTCAACATCCCCATGAACCGTCGGGATATCAACTGTATCTCCAAGAGCTGCTTGGACAAAGTTTAGATTTAAGGTGTAGAAAATCGTAGTTCCTTCACGTTCAAATTTATCGCTTGCTTCTACTGAAACCACTACATACAAGTCTCCATAAGGACCACCATTAAATCCTGCTTCACCTTGACCAGCTAAACGAATTTGTTGACCAGTTTCCACACCAGCTGGGATTTTCACGTGTACGCTATGAGCTTGTTTTTCATGACCAGTTCCATGACAAGTTGCACAAGGATCCTTGATTTCTTGACCACGACCATGACAGACATCACAGGTTACTTGACGACGCATCATACCAAGCGGTGTTTGGGTATCCACATTGATAACACCAGAACCATGACATCGTCCACAAGTAACAGGACTTGTTCCCGGCTTAGCACCTGATCCATTACATGTACGACAGCTTGCCTCACGATTGTATTTGACTTCTTTTTCAGTACCAAATATAGCTTCTTCAAAAGTCAGATTAACACGATACTGGAGATCATCACCTTGACGTGGAGCGTTTGGATTGCGAGAAGAACCGCCTCCGCCGAAAAAACTTGAGAAGATATCTTCAAAACCGCCAAAACCAGCTGCTCCGCCACCAAAGCCACCAAAACCGCCAGCTCCACCACCGAAGCCACCATTGGCCCCCGCAGCACCATATTGGTCATAAGCAGCTCGTTTTTGTTCATCACTCAAAGTCTCATAAGCTTCTTGAACTTCCTTGTACTTTTCCTCAGCACCAGGCTCCTTGTTGATATCTGGGTGATATTTTTTAGATAATTTCCGATAGGCTTTCTTGATTTCATCTTGAGATGCATTCTTTGAAACGCCCAAACGGTCATAAAATTCAGTATTGTTCATAATTCAAGATACAAAGGGCGTTAAACGGACACAGCCAAAATAGGAGTTTTGACGACGGACGCTTGCGTCCTAGAAAAAACTATCTTTTTGGCACCGTCCGTAGCCCGTGTTCAGTTACGAACACTCTTTGTTCCTTTCTTTTATATTGTGAATCAAACCCAATATATATAAGGGTTAGGCTCTATTTTACCGAAAAACAGAGGCTGGGTTGCAACCTCTGGATTTCTTTTTATCATTTAGTTGTTAAGTTGAATTGAGCACGCCCTAACCTCTTGGTGAAAAAGATAAATCTTTCTAGAAACTAAAGTTTCTGCGTCAGATTTCCTATTTTCACTGTGAGGTTTTAACGGGCTTTGCATCTTACTTTTCCGTAAACTCTCCGTCTACGACGTCATCGCCGCCTGCGTTTCCTGTTGCTTGTGCGCCTTCAGCTCCTGCTTGAGCTTGTTGAGCTGCTGCAGCTTGTTCGTAGAGTTTAACGGCAAGAGCTTGAGCTTTTTCGTTCAAGGCTTCAAGTTTTGCTTTCATTTCTTCAAGGTTACCTGATTCTTGAGCTTTCTTAAGATCATCCAATCCTGCTTGAGCAGCATCACGTTCAGCATCGAAGCCTTTTCCTTCAGTTTCCTTGATTGTCTTTTCAGTCGCAAAGATGGCTTGATCGACTTCATTACGAAGGTCAACTTCTTCTTTACGTTTCTTATCTGCTTCAGCGTTTGCTTCGGCATCTTTCATCATTTTTTCAATTTCTTCATCTGTCAAACCTGAGTTTGATTGGATAACGATTGTTTGTTCTTTTTGAGTTCCAAGGTCTTTGGCCTTAACAGATACGATACCGTTCTTGTCGATGTCAAATGTTACTTCGATTTGTGGGATACCACGAGGTGCAGCTGGGATATCAGTCAATTGGAAGCGTCCAAGAGTCTTGTTATCTGCTGCCATTGGGCGTTCACCTTGAAGAACATGGATATCAACGGCTGGTTGGTTATCTGCTGCAGTTGAGAAGACTTGTGATTTAGATGTTGGAATAGTAGTGTTACGAGCGATGAGTTTTGTAAATACTCCACCCATTGTTTCAATACCAAGTGACAATGGTGTTACGTCAAGAAGGACAACGTCTTTGACATCACCAGTGATGACACCACCTTGGATCGCAGCACCCATAGCAACTACTTCATCAGGGTTCACTGATTTGTTTGGTTCTTTACCAGTTTCAGCTTTAACAGCTTCAACAACGGCAGGGATACGAGTTGAACCACCAACAAGGATGACTTCATCGATTTCTGACAAGCTCAAACCTGCATCTGAAAGAGCTTGACGAACTGGAGTTTTTGTACGATCTATAAGTTCACGAGTTAAATCGTCGAATTTAGCACGAGTCAAGGTCATTTCCAAGTGAAGAGGTCCAGCAGCACCAGCGGTGATGAATGGCAAGCTGATTTGAGTTGAAGTGACACCAGAAAGGTCTTTCTTAGCTTTTTCAGCTGCATCTTTCAAACGTTGAAGAGCCATCTTGTCTGTTGACAAGTCGATACCATTTTCTTTCTTAAATTCTTCAACCATGTAATCAATAATTTTTTGGTCAAAGTTATCACCACCGAGTTTGTTATCCCCTGCAGTTGCCAATACATCGAAGACACCGTCACCAAGTTCAAGGATAGACACGTCAAATGTACCACCACCTAGGTCAAATACCAAGATTTTTTCTTCTTTATCTGTCTTATCCAAACCATAAGCAAGGGCTGCTGCAGTTGGTTCGTTAACAATACGTTCTACTTCAAGACCAGCGATTTTACCAGCGTCTTTAGTTGCTTGACGTTGAGCGTCATTGAAGTAAGCTGGAACTGTGATAACAGCTTTGGTTACTTTTTCACCAAGGTAGTCTTCAGCATAACCTTTCAAATATTGAAGGATCATAGCTGAGATTTCTTGAGGTGTGTATTCTTTACCGTTAGCAGAAACTTTTTCAGAAGTACCCATCTTAGATTTGATAGAGATTACTGTATCTGGATTTGTGACTGCTTGACGTTTTGCAGCGTCACCAACGATGATTTCACCGTTTTTGAATGAAACAACTGAAGGTGTTGTACGGTTACCTTCTGGGTTTGCGATAATTTTTGATTCAGTTCCTTCAAGAACTGCAACTGCTGAGTTTGTTGTACCTAAGTCAATACCGATAATTTTGCTCATTATTTTTTCCTCTTTTTAATTTAATTTTCCTTTTGATACTCTTCTTAAGTGGCGACGCCGTCAGAGCTTGACTTCGCCAATCTCTTTGACTAAACTTTGAGCCTAAGGTCTCAAAGTTTGCGAAAATAGCGCCACGGCGAAGAGCATCGCCTTTGGTTCGCTTCGCTCACTATTAGTAAAGCTGAACCATTGTTTATCTTTCTTTCATAGTTTATTGTCGTTTCGGACAAGGTTTTGATTATGAATGTTGCGACACGAGGAGTCGAAATCGATTTTATTTCGACGACGAGTTAGTAAGGAGGCTAGGCAAACGCTATAGCGATTGCCGTTTTCTGACGAGTTGCTTTAGCTACCGTCAGAATTGCCTAGTTGTATACTACCACCATGGCTGGGCGCAGAATGCGGTCATGGAGTTTGTAGCCTTTTTGGAAGACTTGTGCAATGGTGTCTGCTGGATGTTCGTCATCTGCTGGCATGGTTTGAATAGCCATATGGTAATTATGGTCAAAATCGCCATCGGCTGGGATTTCTTCGATGCCTTCTTCTTTCAAGGCATGTACCAAACTCTCTTGGATCATTTCCAAGCCCTTCTTCACATCATCTGTCAATCCTTCAACGGCAAGAGCACGTTCAAGGTTATCCAGTGACGGCAAGATTGCTTTTGCCAAATCTTGGCTACGATAACGTTGCAAAAGTTGGCGTTCTTCGTTGGCACGGCGCTGAATGTTTTGCATTTCTGCGTGAGCACGAAGATATTTGTTTTCAAATTCCTCAGCTCGTTCATTCGCCAAGTCCAATTCAGACTTCTCAGGAGTTGTTTCTTCAGCTGTTTCCACAATTTCCTCGTCTTTTACTTCTTCATTTTTTTGATCTTCAGCCATTTTCGCCTCCTTTATTAATTTCAATCTTAATTTACTTCATAATGATTGCTGCTGAGATAGCGGTAAAAATCCGTTAGCTTCATGGTCAAGACGCGGTTTACTACATTTAACTGATTTATCAATTGCTGATAATCTAAATTGACCGGTCCAATAATAGCTAGGATTCCAAAACCACGATAGGGAATTAAAAACTTGCTACTAATCACTGCTAGATTTGCTAGGCAAGATTCCTGACTATCAGCAACTCGAACATTTTGCATCTGATCATCTAACAGATTCTCTCGAATTTCTAGCGCCACCTTCTGAGGTTGATCAAAGAACTGATAGGCCGCTAAATTCGCAAAGTTTAAAAGTTTGACTTTGCCAGCTACTACAACATCTTCTTTAAACATTTCCTTAAAGATATGTTCAAAAAGATCCATGACATTGTCTGTTGTTGTAAAATACCGCTGGATAATCTGTGGAATCTCAGTTCGAATCTTGTAGTGAATATCGAGAACCGTTTGCCCTATAAAACGTTCTTGAATAATAGACTTAAACCTCGTCAAATCCTCTTGCAAGAAATTTCTTGGAATCGAAAACTGACTGGTCACCGTTCTGGACTCATCTAACGTTAAAACAGCAAGTGCATTGTGTTGTCCTAAAACAACAATATCAAAAGCTGTCAATCGTTGCTTTCTCGGTTCTACATCAAGTGCTACCACCGTGCAACCACTTAAGTTTGATAAAACATCCGTCGCACGCTGGAGAACATCCTCCAACTTGAAAAACTCTTGGTCAAATGCTTTCACCACCTCATAGACTTCGTTTTCAGCCAATCGGTCAAAAGCAAGCGAATGTTTGACAAAATACTGAAATCCTGCCACGCTAGGCTTGCGTCCGCTGGAAGTATGAGCTTTTTCAAGTAAACCTTGCTTTTCCAGAGCTGCCATATCGTTACGAATTGTCGCGCTACTAGTATTGACAGACTCCTGTAAAGCTTTCGATCCGACCGGTTCATGCGTTTTGGTAAAGATGTCAATAATCAGATTTAAAATATCCTGCTGACGTTCTGTAACCATCTCGCCACTCCTCTCTGTCAGATCTTTTTAGCACTCTATACACCTAAGTGCTAACCTATGATTCTATTATACACCCTTAGAAGATAAAGTCAAGACAAAAACTCAAAAAATTAGCACTCTTTTGACAAGAGTGCTAAAAATCAGTCTGGAGACCTAGAAACCAATGTCAATCAACCAGATATTTCCGTCTAAGTCTGTAAAAACTATAGATTAGATAAGCAACCATGAGAGCATAAAGGGCAAAAATAAGGAAGAAAGACTGAGAGAGACTTTCGCGAAACAAGCTCATACAAATAACTAGACCGCCAGAGATAGAAACTGTAGATGTACGAAGTCCAGTTTTCACACCATCCCATCGAAGACGATTGTCCATGAAAGATTGATCATTTAAATCTACATCACAAGTTGCTTTTCGAAAAACAGAATAAGAACAATTTTCCACAAATTCCCATCCTCTATCCTTAATACTTTGTAACTCCACCTCATTTTTTCTAAGGTACCTAGTATCCCATACACAGTAAGTCACATCATCAGGTTGGCATTGTTCAAAATAGAAAAAGCCAAAACGATTCGATTTAAATTTCCAACCTTTTAAATGCATCTCATGCAAATAATCTTCCACCTTATCTAAATCAAATATGGTAAACATTCGAAATTGTACTTTGCTATTCATTGTCTAACCTCCAAAATGGTTTTATTTATCAGATAATTCTCTCCACTTTTGAAACAATCTCCAAAAAATATAAGAAATCTGAATCGTGAAAACTATCAATAAAGTACAGTCTATGCTAACAATCAAAAACATTCCCCAACTGAAATAACCTCTTCCACTGAGTAACTTTGAGAAAACCGGTAGTAGCGCTGAAAAGAGAAGCAAAATAGGAAGCATCCGCATTGTTAAAATCTTCTTGACCATTGCTAACTTTCCGGCCGCGTCATTATAAATTTCAAACTCGGCATCCGACTCAACTCCAGAATAAAGCTTTCTAAAGTAGGAAAAACCATTAAAGTCTGTAATATGCTCCCAGCCACAATCTTTAAATAGTTGTAAATAGGAAGCTCTCTCTGACTTTTTCATAGGATAAAAGTCCAACTGATAAACCACCTGCTCCGGTTGGCACTTTTCAAAAGTATACTTAACCGCAACTACTAAGTTAGAATAACTTACTTCCTTAAGTTTCCAGCCCTGAGCATGCATTTCTCCGAGATAGAGAGCTTCTCTATCATAATCCGCAATGGTAGCAATTCTATAAACAACTTTCTTTTCCATCAAAGCTCCTCCCGACTGTTTCTATAGAGCCGCTCAATACGTTTCAGCTCAATCTCTAAAACTTTTCGGCCCAAGTCTGTTATCTGATAGATTTTACGTTTTTCCTCTTCTCGGACAAAGGAGATCAAACCGTCTTTTTCCATCTTTGACAGGGTTCCATACATGGTTCCAGGACTAATTAAAACCTGTGAATCCGTCATTTCCTTGACCTTTTGCGTGATACCATAGCCATGGTTCTGCTTTTGCAGGCAGAACAAGATATAAAAACCTGTTTCCGTCATGGGAAGGTAGACACGTCTAATCTTATCCGTTAATTCCATTTTTATCACCTTCTATTCAGTTCGATATATCGCACTTCGTTATATAAAATATATCACACCTCGATATAAAATGCAAGAAAAAAAGACTGCCATCTGGCACTCTTTCTTCTCTATTAGTAAATTAGTAAAGGTCAAGATAGTTATCAACTTCCCATTGTGAAACGAAAGTTGCATAGCTTGCCCACTCGATGCGTTTAGCTTCAATGAAGCTCGTATAAATATGATTTCCTAGGGCCGCTTTTACAACTTCGTCTTCTGTCAATGCTTTCAAAGCATTGTGAAGTGTAGAAGGGAGATCAGTGATTCCTGCAGCTCTGCGTTCTTCTGGTGTCATCACATAGATGTTTTCTTCAATTGGAGCTGGTGCTTCAATTTTATTTTCAACACCATGGAGTCCGACTTCAAGAAGGACAGCCAAAGCGATATAAGGATTAGCCATTGGGTCTACTGAGCGCAACTCAAGGCGAGTACCCATACCACGTGAAGCTGGCACGCGAACAAGTGGTGAACGGTTACGTCCTGCCCAAGCGATATAAACCGGTGCTTCATAACCAGGAACCAAACGCTTGTAGGAGTTAACTGTTGGGTTCGTAATAGCTGTAAAATTGTAAGCGTGCTTGATCAAACCTCCAAGGAAGTGATAAGCTGTTTCTGACAGTTGCATGCCTTTTGGATCATTTGGATCAAAGAAGGCATTATTTCCTTCTGCATCAAACAAGGACATATTACAGTGCATACCTGATCCAGCAATACCAAATTTTGGTTTTGCCATAAAGGTTGCATAAAGTCCATGTTTACGAGCAATTGTTTTCACAACCAACTTAAAGATTTGGATTTTATCACAAGCACGAAGAACTTCATCGTACTTAAAGTCAATCTCATGTTGTCCAACCGCAACCTCATGGTGACTTGCTTCTACTTCAAATCCCATTTTGGTCAAGACATTCACAATCTCACGACGGGTATTGTCCGCAAGGTCAGTAGGCGCCAAGTCAAAGTAACCACCCTTGTCATTCACTTCGAGAGTTGGATCTCCATTTTCATCTAACTTGAATAGGAAGAATTCTGGCTCAGGACCCAAGTTAAATGATTTGAAACCAAGTTCTTCCATGTGGCGAAGTGCTCGTTTCAAATTGCCACGAGGGTCCCCTGCAAATGGTTCTCCTTCTGTTGTATAGACATCACAAATCAATCCTGCAACACTACCGTTCTCATCTCCCCAAGGGAAGACAGTCCATGTATCCAAATCTGGGTACAAATACATATCAGATTCGTTGATACGAACAAAACCTTCAATAGAAGATCCATCAAACATAGCCTTGTTTGACAAGACTTTATCAAGTTGTTCATCTGTAGCAGGAATTTCGACGTTTTTCATGGTTCCTAGAATATCTGAAAACATGAGACGGATAAAGGTAACATTTTTTTCCTTGACTTCACGACGAATATCTGCAGCTGTGATTGGCATGGTTTTTCTCCTTATATTTGACGACTAGCGGTTGCCTAACCGCGACCAAAAGGTGATGATTGTTGAGAAGCGAAGCGACTTTGTTGGAGAACCTCATTACGAAGGGCCCGACGCACTTCAGTTTGACTGACTGGTTTTTTAGATTTCGCTTCACGTTCAGCATATTTTTTCTTGATGGCAGCAATGTTAAGACCTTCAGAGATATAATCTTTAATCTCCAATAAGCGATCCATGTCATTCAAAGAATACATACGACGATTACCTTCGTTACGATCAGGCTTTATCAATTCCTGGTCCTCATAATAACGAATCTGGCGCGCCGAAAGGTCGGTCAGCTTCATAACACTACCAATCGGAAAAACTGCCAAATTACGGCGAAATTCTTTTTCCCTCATGTACACTTCCTTCTTTCTGTCTATTATAGTCCAAAAAAATTCAATCGTCAATTGTTTATGTCATATCTTATGACATTATTTTATTTTTTTAGCAAAATACTACGTAAACGATCAATGTCGTAATTTACAAGGATTGCTACAAACACTCCGATAAAGGTTTCAGAAATACGGGCAAACACATATAAAACAGTTTCACCATTTGGAATTGATAGGGTAATAATCAACATGGCTGCAACTCCACCGATGACTCCTGACTTATTATTCATGGCGACATTTGTCATGATGGTCAACATGGTACAAATTGGAACAACAACAAGAGTTACCCAAAAGGCACCGTGAAAAAAATTATTTAATAGAAAAAAAATCAGAGCATAAAGACCACCGATGCTATTTCCTAAAATACGTGACGTCCCAAAGTGAATACTCTTATCAAAGTCTTCTCTCAAACTAAAAACAGCTGTTAGTGATCCAATTTGTAGCCCCTTCCACCCAAAAAAACCAAAAATCATAAGAACTAAAAAAACAGCAATTCCTGTTTTGAAGGTTCGCATACCTAATTTAAACTGTGATTTGTCAAATTTATATTTTTTTAAATAACTCATAATCTCATCTTTCTACTTCCATTTTATCATAAATTTACTTTTTTGAGAAAGAGATTCATAAACAGAAAAGGAGAAGGTTTAATCCTTCTCCTTTATTATGATTTATTTTTCTATGATTAAAACAAATACATAAAAGCCAAAGCCAAAATACTTGCGAACAAACCGACACCCCAAAAGAAGAAGTCAACTTTCCACTCACTCCAAGCTTGACCTTTACCAGAAAAGCCCCCCAACTCAAAATGGTGATGAACTGGTGTCATCCGGAAGATACGTTTTCCTCCAGTCAACTTAAAGTAACTAACTTGCATCATAACGGATGTTGTTTCAAAAACATATACTATCCCAATCAAGAGCAAGGTCCATTCTTGGTGTAGCGCCATGGAAATAGCGGCCAACATTCCTCCAAGAGCAAGACTTCCGACATCTCCCATGAATACCTTAGCAGGCTTATGGTTAAAGACAAAGAAACCAAGAAGACCACCAATCATGGCAAGAATCACTAGGAGGATATCCAACTGGTTTTGTACATAAGCAATGACTCCATAGGCAGACAGACTAATCACTACTGAGATACTTGCCAAGCCATCGATTCCGTCAGTCAAGTTAACAGCATTTGAAAAACCAACTAACCAGAAGAGAGCAAAGAAAATGTAAAGAACGCCCAAATGCAAAGGATAGCCAAATACATTTAAGATATCTCCCCCTCTTTCATAAAAGAAATAGAAGATTACTCCTCCAACTAATTGAAGTAGGAGTTTTTGCTTGGGATTGAGTCCTTCATTGATTTTACGAAAAACCTTGAGAAAATCATCAAAGAAACCAACCAATCCATATAAGACTAGGATAAAAAGAATCATCCCAGCATTATTGGTTAACTGATTCGTCGCAAGAGCAAGAACTAAACTAACCAAGACTCCAGTTATAAGGAAGACGATGCCCCCCATTGTTGGCGTTCCGGCTTTAGCCTGATGTTGTTTCACGTCCTCATGCATCTGCTGACCGGTAATATGTGCCTTATGATAAAAACGGATAAAGACTGGAATTCCTACTAAAGTTAGTAAAAATGTCACAATTCCAGCACTAATAGAAATAAACATATTAGTCTCCTAAAGTTAATTTAATTTTTTTAATGTTTTTGATAGCTGTATTAGTCCGAACATCCTGCTTCTGAACAACGGAACCTGAACCTTCAAATTCCAGTTCAATATCCAACCATTTAGCAAAGGTCTCGGCAGTCTCTTTTTTCCAGCCATACATGTCTGGAATTTCTTCTACCTTATCCGATAAAAGGAGAACTTGTTGGTTTGGTGCAAGATTGGTCCCTTCTTCTACAGAAGTCTCTTTAATCTTTGTTCCAGTACCTACAACGATTGGTTGCACAATATTTCGGCGTAAGGCTTCCGCCAACTCACCAGGTGAAATATCCTTGATGCTAGGCATTGCATAAGAAGATTCTGTCGTAACTTTATCTAAATTTTTGGCTGGAGATTGAAGATTGAGAGATTCTTTCATAGCTGAAGCCCGCTCCAAGATTGGGGTGGCAAATTCTCCCAACTGGATACCTGAAAAATGCTCAGGCTGTTGAACCGTTACATACAAGATAAAATCAGGATTTTCAGCAGGATTCATAGTCACAACTGAGAAAATATAATTGGTAGAACCAACCAAGTATCCTCCATTTTTCTCATCAGCGATTTGAGCCGTACCGGATTTAACTGCTACATTTTGTCCAGGAACTGTTATAATTGGCTTTCCTGTGTAGTGATTATACATAGTTCCATATAGAGGGTCCGTCCCAACTAAGATCATGTGATTTCGAGTTGTGCTTGCTGCCTCTTTGGAAACAGGATTTCCTACTATTTCTTTTTGTGACTTACGTACAGACTGATTGTTAGTATCATAAATAGCACTTATAAATTTTGGCTCCAGCATAACTCCATCATTAGCAATAGCTGTAAAGGCACGAAGCATTTGTGTTTGTGTCACTGAAATTCCTTGCCCAAATGAGCTTTGAGCAATACTAACAATATTATCAGCTGGAAGTTGACCAGCGTATTCATCTGTCAAGCCAAAGCGAGTTGGAACCCCAAATTTAAAGCGTTTTAGATAATCCAACCAAGTAGCATCTCCCATTTTTTGTTCAAGTAGACTCGTTCCAACATTACTGGAGTGAGCGAAACCTTGTGAGAAAGTCATCATCCCACCAGTAGTCAAACCAGCATTAACATCCCAATCTCGAGTCGTCGCATCCGCTATTTTGAATTCACTGCTATTGAAGTATTCTCCACTTGGGAAGGTATTATTATCAATAGAAGAAGCTAACATCATGACCTTAAAGGCTGATCCTGGTTCATAGTTACTTTGATAAAGAATATCACGCCAAACAAAGTCCTCAGTGATTCCTTCTTTAGTATCTGCATTAAAGGTAGGTCGTTGGGTGGTAGCGAGGATTTCACCGGTCTTTGCACTGACCAAGGTCGCGGTCATATACTTACCTTTTACTTTTTGTAGAAAGGCATCCATCTGAGTTTCCATGAAAGATTGTAAAGGACTAGATAGGGTCGTATAGACATCTTTCCCGTTTACAGTCTGTCGGGTAACTTGCTCCGTACCTGGAACAATATTCCCTAAGCGGTCTTTTTCGTAGGTAATGATACCATCTGTTCCTGCCAATAAGCTATTCAAGGAACTCTCGACACCAGACGTCCCAATGAGACTCTTTGAACCATCTTCATTTTCATGTAACTGTGCTAAACCAATAAAGGATGAGGCGAATTTCCCATTTGGATAACTTCGATTTGGACTAGTCGTAAAATTAATACCCTCTACCTTAGCAGATTCCAAGTCCTGTTTAATGGACATCATATTGGCATAGGTAATCCCATTTCCTTTAGCACCAAAAGAAACTTGTTTGAGATTCGGTTGAGAGAGTTGGTCTTTGACGTAAGTCTCCTCCATATCTAGGTATTTATGGAAAATTTCAGCTACCTTATTAAATTGAGAATCCTCTACATAGAGTATCTTGCCAGTTGCTGACTTGTAGTTTTTGTCAATAACCGCATATATATTATAAGAAGTCGCATCCTCTGCAATAGGCGTTCCATTACGATCGTAGATGGTTCCACGTTTTGCAGGAATCGTCTTGGTTGTTTGATGGACCTTGTTGGCTTCTTGAACCAAGTCCTTACCAAATTTTTTACCCGTTCCGATAATGACCGCAAAGTTGACCAAAAAGACAGCGAAGAGTATGACAGCCAATAAACTCAGGCTTTTCCCTACTCTTCGACGATTTTCTTCTGGAGATTTACGGTTACGAACGGCATAACGGATGATTTTTTCTTTCCACTGTTTCATTTCTTACTCCGCTGCTCGGATATTTTCGTTATTCAGCTGCAAATCTTTAGAGTTTGCAATCTCTTTCAAACGTTCTGAACGAATCAATTCATTGACCTCTTGCTTGGCATCATCTAGCTCGGTTTTCTTTTCTTCGATTTGAGCATTGACCTTGGTCAATTCATTCTGAACTTGTAATAGCTTGGTCTGCATAAACACAACGCTAATTGCCAGGATAATCATTGTTGCAGCAATCGAAACATAGAAGGCCTTTTCCACACGTGAAAAACCTTTAAACTTCGTTTGCAATAACTGGCTTGTTTTTTCGATTTTTTCTGCCATGTTTTTCCTCTTACTTGTGAATTTTTCTAGCCACGCGCAACTTGGCTGAATGCGAACGATTGTTGGCTTCTAGCTCTTCAGCACTTGGCAAGATTGGCTTACGGGATACCAATTCCATCTTGGGCTTAAGGTCATCTGGAATGAAGGGCAAGCCTTTGGGAACTTCCACTGTTGAAGCTTCTTTGAATAATTGCTTGGTCAAGCGGTCTTCCAGCGAATGGAAGGTAATGACCGAAATTCTACCATCCAGAGCCAGCATGTCCATGGCCTGCTGGATTGATTCATCTGCAGCACCCAGTTCATCATTGACCTCTATACGGATAGCTTGGAAAATTTGTTTAGCTGGGTGGCCTTTTTTCTTGAGCTCCTTTGCCGGTTTGGCAGATTTAATAATCTCTGCCAATTCCGTCGTGGTCTCAATCGGTTTCTGTTCACGCGCCTGTTCAATTTTTCGAGCAATCTGTTTGGAAAACTTGTCCTCTCCATATTTGAAAAAGATTCGAACCAATTCATGATAGTCATAATGATTGACAACTTCATAAGCAGTCAAACTAGCTTCCTGATTCATGCGCATATCGAGTGGAGCATCCTTCTTATAGGAAAAACCACGTTCACGCTGATCCAACTGCGGGCTTGACACACCTAAATCATAACAAATTCCATCAATTTCAGTCACACTTAAGTCATGTAAGCGGTCCTTCAAATGACGGAAATTATCCTTGATGAAGGTGACCATTCCCTTTTCAATATAGGGAGCCAAACGTTTTTGCGCATTTTCAATGGCATTTTGATCCTGGTCAAAAGCATACAAATGCCCCTTCTCGCTTAACTTACTTAACAAATACTCGCTATGTCCTGCTCCTCCCAAGGTCGCATCAACGTAAACCCCATCAGGCTTCACATCAAGCATATCAATAGTCTCATGGAGCATGACCGTCACATGATGAAATTCTCTTGTCATATCTTATCTATTTTACCACAATTCGGCCTATCTTGCACTCACTAAAGTAAAATCATTCTACTGCTTCTTTATTATTTATAGTCAGCAGATTTCTCGGCTACCTGGGCTAATCTTTCTACTTCTGGATTCAAGTGTTCGTGAACAGCCTCTGCCACTGCTCTTGGTATGCCAACTGAGACAATCTCGTTCACACTAGCTTCCTTGATTTTTGTCAGAGATTTGAAATATTTCATCAAATTCTGCTTGCGTTTTGGACCCAATCCCTCAATCCCATCTAATTGAGAAGAGAAGGAATTTTTAGAACGAAGTTGACGATGGAAGGTGATTGCAAAACGGTGAACTTCATCCTGAATGCGTTGTAGGAGGAAAAATTCTTGAGAATTGCGAGACAACTCTACCACCTCAAGTGGGTCTCCAAAAAGCAATTCATGAGTTTGGTGCTTATCATTCTTCTGCAAACCTGCGATTGGAATATCCAACCCCAACTCTTCTTGAATGACCTGTTTGGCAATATTAACTTGGCCTTGTCCTCCATCAATGACAATCAAATCTGGCGGGGTCAAGCCATCACGCTGGACGCGCCCATAGCGTCTACGGATGACCTCACGCATACTAGCATAGTCGTCTGGTCCGACTACGGTCTTGATTTTATACTTGCGGTAATCTTTTTTGCTTGGTTTCCCGTTGACAAAAACTACCATAGCAGAGACAGGACTGGTTCCCATGATATTAGAGTTGTCGAAGGACTCAATTCGGACTGGTGTTGGAATCTTAAGCAGACGTCCTAAATTTTCAATGGCCCCTTGAGTCTTTTCAACTGATTTCTCTAATAGATTAAACTTCTGCTCCAGACTGACACGAGCATTTTTTATGGCGAGATTGACCAGTTGCTTCTTCTCACCACGTTGGGGCTTGAGAATTTTGGTATCCACCAAAGCCTTAACAGCTTCTTCATCAATATCCTGAGGAATCAAGATTTCATTAGGTACCAAGTGAGATTTTTCTTGATAAAACTGCCCAACATAGGTCAGGAAATCTTCATCCGGATCATTGTAGTAAGGAAAGAGATTGACATCCCGTTCAATCAGTTTACCCTGACGAACAAAGAAAACCTGTACACACATCCATCCCTTATCTACATAGTAGCCAAATACATCACGATTTTGGAGGTCCTTGGCCATCACTCGTTGCTTGGTTCGAAGAGTTCCAATCGCTTGAATCAGATCTCGGTATTCAGCCGCACGCTCAAATTCCATACTTTGGGCAGCAGAGTTCATCTTTTCCTTGAGGTCATTTATGATTTTGTCATCTTGTCCTTTTAGAAAATCAGAAACTTCTTGGGCCATGGATTTGAAATAGGCCTCATCCTTGTGGCAGACTGTGTGAGCCATGCACTGACCTATATGGTAATAAAAACAGACCTTAGATGGTGGATTGGTACATTTACGAAAAGGAAAAATCCGATCCAATAGCCGTTTGATTTCATTGGCCGCGCCCACATCCGGATAGGGACCAAAATAGAGTCCTCCGTCTTTCTTGACCTGACGGGTAATAATCAAACGAGGATAACGCTCATTGGTAATTTTGATAAAAGGATAGGACTTATCGTCCTTGAGCATAATATTGTATTTAGGCTTGTTTTCCTTAATCAGGTTGATTTCAAGTAGAAGAGCCTCAATATTGGACTCCGTAACGATAAACTCAAAATCCACAATTTCAGATACTAAGGCTTCTGTCTTGGTATCATGACTTCCACGGAAATAGGACCGTACACGATTACGCAGATTTTTAGCCTTCCCCACATAGATGATGGTCCCATTCTTGTCTTTGTGGATGTAACAACCTGGACTAGTTGGCAAGAGCTCCAGTTTTGATTTGATCAAGTTATTCATAGTTCCATTATAGCAAAAACTCCTTACCATTGCTGACATCAAGAAGTCCTATTTGAGCTTAAAAACACTTATTCTCCAGAGCCGTAAAGTTTCTGAACTGCTTGAACATCTTGAGCCTGAATACCATAGTATGACCCCGCTGGCTGCATGACCGAAACTTCATTGGTATGTTCCAAACCAATGGCATGCCCTAGCTCATGCTCTGCTGTATGCAAGATGCGGTCGTAGGTATAGCCATAGTTTTGATTAGATAAATAATAATGATTCAGGCGAACGGTCACTGAAGTGAATTGTTTGGTTAGGAGATTTGTCTGACTCTCCGCCTCACCAGCAACGGCTGTCGAACCATCATTCATTTCAGTCGCAAAAATATTGGCCTGATCCGGTTCGGTTACAATTTCAAAATGAAATACTCCAGTCTGATTCCAGTTAGCAATAGCTTCAAGATAGGCCCTTTTGAAAGTCGCATCCATTTGAGGATCGATATAGATAGTCGCTTGCGCCTTTGGCCATTTTGCCCCTGAACCTTGATGATTATCGGTCTGAGACAGACCTTGTAATTTACCAGTTTCTTGCCATTGTTGCCAACCTGCTTGGCCGACTTGAACTACTTTGCTAACTTGATTTAAAGTAGCAGGTAAATCACCTGTCACATACCAGAGAATCCCAAAAGTGATGAGAATTAAGAGGATAAGTGTCCATACAAGGCGCCAAAAAATGCGCAAAATCCCTAATAAAAATCGACATAACACACGAATAATCCAGCCCATAATTGCCCACCTTTCTAAAAAAATAAGAACCCATCTTTTAGTCCTGGTTTCCCATTCTAAAGATAGATTCCTTATTTTACTTGAGTAAGCTGAAAGAAAACTAAAACCACTTTGTTCACTTATCTTCCGATTGTTTTTTTCAAAAATTATAAACACTTAAACTTGATTGGATTTGGATAATATCGGAAAGTTCCTGCCTTTCTCACAATATAACCATTAAAGTTCTGCTTAAATCGTAATACGCCATCACTTCCATCAAAAATCCCTTGAATAACCAGAAAGTTGTATTTGCCAATTTTTCTTTCCAGAGCCTGCTTCATTGCATGATATTGAAGCAAAAACGGAGCAGAAAACTTCTGATACTCTGTAAATGAGCCTCCAAACAAATATGCTACTTCCGTATTTGTGTAAATGATTAAAGCACAAGCTAAAGCAATGTTGTCAGATTCACTATCCAAGTTCCTCAAAAGATCTTTTTTCTTTTGTAAAACTTGATATTGCTGTTTAAATTGCTTTGACCTTTCATCAAGACCAGCCTGCTTCACATCGAGAGCTTCGATTGATTTTTTAGGATTCACTTCAGCAATTAGAAAAGCCGCCTTGTCCTCAAAAGCATCATACAATTTACAGTAATAATCTAAATTCTTATCCTTAAACCCTTGTATTTTTCCTGTTTCTTCAATAATTTGTTTGAATTTCGAAATTTCATTTCGTTCTATATTTCTTACAATCAGATTAAAATCATATGCTGATTGAATATTTCGAATACTGTTTTTATTAAAGGATTTCAGCAAAGATTTCTCATCGTAACCCTCCAAATCTTTGATAAAATGCCAAAAAATTTCGCCATTAGGATAACCGGTTGGCAAACCATCAAATTGGTAGCCTAAATTACACAAATCTTGGATAATACTTTTTCTTCTTCATCTATTGGCTTCCCATCACTGTCAAAAGCTTGACAGGTCTCATAGGGTTTTACAAGCAACTCTAATACACCATTTTGCTTGGCATATTCTTTTAACTCCG
>OGTC01000018.1_pt1 | contig 152189 bp, 72 predicted proteins | sample 1574531 | NCBI WGS metagenome assembly OGTC01 (sample SAMN03295859, study PRJEB24534) | human gut metagenome | isolation source: fecal sample 2 from infant 9 | host: Homo sapiens | place: USA: Pittsburgh, PA | collected 2014-07 | reverse complement strand
CTTGAGCTTGGTGGTTCCGAACTAGATTCCAGTTCTGATGAGCTTGGTGGTTCTGAACTGGATGGTGGCTCACTTGAGCTTGGTGGCTCGCTTGAGCTTGGTGGTTCTGAACTAGATGGTGGCTCACTTGAGCTTGGTGGCTCCGAAGAGGGAGGTTCAGAACTTACGGCAGGGGTAATTGGATCCCATTCAACAACTGTTGCTGTCTTTCCAGGTGTAGCTGTGATAGTGGTGGTCCATGTTGAAATACCAGTGTAGCTAGACGTGACTGTAGTAGTTGGAATTGGTACTTCAACAACAATGGTTTTAGTATTACCTGGGGCAGTATTGAAGGGCAAAGTTGTTATTGAAGTGGTTGATCCAAGCCATGTAGATGTAGTGACAACAACTTCATTACCATTAGCACCAGCATCGTTATTCTGGTATGGTCCCCAAGTTGTAGATTTTGAACCATCCTTAACCGATGAACTTCCTGCACACAAGTATGTGTTGGTGTAAGCAGTTTGTAATCCTTGACCTGTTGGAACTGAAACCAAAATGTCCAAAAATGGTCTATAACCGGCGGGGATGTTGTTGTAGTTGATTGTAAAAGAGTTACCACTGCAGCTTGTTGAGCCTGATATAGCCTCCGCCTCTTCTGGCAAGAACCAATCATTTAATTGGTTTGTGATGGAAGCGTGAAAGGTTGAGCAGTCAAGTGTTCCACCAACAATAGTAACGCCTAAAGTTCCACTCCTATATCCATTAGGACAAGTTCCACCAAGCAAGTACAACTGTTGTTTGTTCAACGATGGGACTACACGATTGTTGTAAACAATAGTATCAGTTGGCGAATTTCCATTCGTGTTTGTTCCTCCTTGAAAGTTTGCTGTGGTAGTCAACTCCTTGTCACCGTCAGTGAATGTAACTTGGTTGGAACCAGCGGTAAAACATTGGGAATTTTGTAAATCGACAGAATTTGCTGATCCCCCAACGTTGAAAGCAATAGGAAAATGAACAGAACCAGCAGCATTTGTGCTTGCTTTAACATTGTTACTAGCAGTACACTTTAATTGGGAGTAAGCAACAACTAAATCACCAGGAGCAAATTGACAAGTAGCATAAACAGTATCGCCAACCGTTAAGTCGACGCTGTCTTGAGTGGTGGTAAACTTGAAAACACAGGGCATATTTAAAGTAAAAGTATCACCAGCATGCACGTTTGAGCCCAAAATCTTCCAGGATAAGGTTGCAATCCAACTTGGGGCTGCAGGAGTACTGTACTGGTAGTTGGCGGCATTTTGCCATACCAAACTGTCAAAGCTTTGAAAAACATCGGTAACTTCAGAAGCGAGTGTAAGCGTTGTGAATGTGAAAGCCGTGAAAATGGCCACAAATGAATTCCAGTTTTTCATTATTTGTGGATGGAGTTGAGCTAGAAGTATAACCGACAGTAAATCAAAGGAAGATAGCTCTCTTTATATATTTTTTGGGAATGCAATTGAATGCCGTCAAGCAATGTCTCTAACATGAAGGTGCCAGGTTTTTGACGGGTAGGGTTCATATACTTTTCAATGTACATCCTCTTATATGTATATGTAATGGCTGCAAAATTCATAAATCCGCAATATTATTTTGTTCGGTGAAAACACAAAGTCACTGAAAATTTCATATCAAGCAGGAAAAGAATTTACACGAAAGGGGTTGACGAACCGTCTCATAGAAGACATTTCCACGTACAAGGCAATGCTTGACATTTCTATATGCCACCATCAAAAGATAAACAGAGAGTTAAACGGAAGCTTGTAATTGAAATCAATTGAGAAGGTGTGCCTTCTGTTAAAGCAAGCTTGGGCAAAAGTGTTCTTGCTAAATTTCGCATGTGAATATACTAACTTGAATCAAAATAAGGTTTGCAAATTGTGCAAAAAGGGTATTGGTATTCGAAGTGTTTCGAAGTTTGCATAACAATAGACGTTTATAGAATTTACTAGCGACCTCGGTTTGTCGTAATTTCGTGAATCGTTTCATTTTTCCAACATTGACCGAGAGATACAGTTACGAAGTACGTGGTTGGAAGTTAGTGAGATTGGCGTGACAACGTTCAGTAACACATGTAAAGTGGATAGCCAGTTAAGGCAATGACGCTTTGGAAATCAAATCAAGACGTAGTAAAACAAGCATTATGGTAGAAAGTAAAGTAGTAAATAACAATGACTTTCCCGCCAGTCAGTTTTAGCCTAATATTTGTTTCAGATAGGCGATTATTTTCATTGCTTTCACGAAGGCGTTCCTTGTAGGTTAAGCGATGAAGTATATCGTACAAAGATGTACACATTTCCTTTTTTGTGTTCTTTGTCAGCTTAATGCATTTTTTTAGTCTTAATTTCAGTCAATGGCGACAGGGTCTTGTATTTTTCCGGATTCCACACCGCAATGATGAGGTCGAGGCCTACGACGAGAATGACGTTGTAAGGATGTGGTATATAAGATTTCAATATCCCAGCAGCACGATGTAAACGCAATCTCTATCCCAATTGGTTTGATCCAGATATTTGAGATTCAAGGTGAATAACCACTTGTTAGTTTACTTTTTTGTGGCCCGGACAAACAATTAACACTTCCCATAGTAATTCTCAAAACATTAGCGCGTTGCGTATATAATTTCGCCAAATTTCATTGCAGATATTTATATACATATTGGTTTCGGCGAACAAAACAGGGTAGTTGCTCTTTTGCTCCAAGTACTTGTAAAAGGTATCGAGTTGCTAGTTGTTTCAGTTGATTTGAGTAACACGGGGGTATGTCCCTAAACAATCACAAAGAACGTAGACGTTTTCTGAGCCAATGGGACTTGGATCCAGCTTTGTGGTTTACATAAATTGATCGTCTACATCTTCAATCATTGCGATTCCATTGTTTTAATGTCGGAAATACTTTCTGCAATTTCATGAATACGAAACTGTACACAAACCTAGAACTTATAAGGATATTCCACTAATGAAAGCATCTCATTACTCCTGTGTTTGAGTCTTCTAGGACTAGCAAGAGGGCTGTGCTTCGAATCTTCACTAAACTCTCAATAAAGACCCAAGTCGACATTTGTGAAATGGTGTTGAGCGCATGTACGGATATAGCTTGACATATCGAGTACCCGATTTTATTGAGCAACTCTCCGCGACATATTGCAAAGCATTGTCGCGTACACTGTTTAGCTTTATGAAATGCTCTTCTTCTTTCTCCAAAAATTAAACTTTTCGGTATTTTACGTACCATTGCCTATTTCATATAACGAATTTCAAGATTTACAAATTCCAGAATACTTCACATGTAAGGGTGAATCTCTTGAAGTTGCTTCAATTCGCATTTGAATGAAACGTTTGGTGTCTTGCCTTTCCTTCCATTCCGAATGAGTTTTGAAGTTAAGTGTATTTACTTTTACGGCCGTTGGGCGTCTCTTGAGAAATAGAATTCGTGGCTTCCAACACGCGAATGGAATTTCCAGCAACATCAAATGTTGGTAAACAGTACCGGAGCTGAAACTCTCTGATCTGTGACTCATGAGAATGAGATCCTCATTTGAGTGTCCCTACAGAGCTTAGCCAACTTTGTCTTTCCATATAACAGAAAGTTCACTTTCAATTCAAGTACACAACGCCTAGTTTTTCAACGCTAGCAGATCTCTCAACCTACGAATAAAATCAACTTCCAGGGAATAGTTTCAAAAATGATCCTAACTCTGCCTCGCCGATTTTCTTTACACAAAACCCAAAACTGAAATATAATACTGAGGCAGAAGAATAGTCTTAGTCTTTCAGTGATTAGCTTCTTGAATTGTTTCTTCAATAAATCACCTTATATTCAGGCACCTAGTAGCTATAGGTCTAAGCCTTGTCAAGGTATGGAAGATTTTAACACATTCTTCTCCCCTCTTTTGTGTCACAAGCGTGATCCTATAATTAGAATCAAAAGATGGACACAACGGAACGAAAAAAAGAACAAAAAATATGGAATACATAGACAAAATCATTAGCTCCGGTTTAGATCCGTAAACGACCCTAATACGACACATTAACCTAGATCACAACAAAGACTCGTTTTCACAATCAACATGGTGGTAGATACAACATACTACGATATTTTAGGTGTAGAAGCTACCGCATCGGAGCAAGAGCTTAGAAAAGCGTACAGAAAGCAAGCAATCAAACTTCATCCGGATAAAAATGGAAATGACCCAAAAGCAGCTGAAAAGTTTCAAGATTTGGGCGAAGCTTACGGCATCTTGTCCAATGCCGATACAAGAAAGATTTACGATGAGTATGGTGTTGAAGGAATGAAGGAAAAGAATGTACAAGGAGAGAACATTGACCCTAGTGAATTCTTTGAAGTTATTTTTGGTGGAGTGGCATTCAGAGATTGGATAGGTGAGTTGGGTATGTTCAATGATATCACCAAGTCGGCAGAAGTGTTGGATTTGGATGAAGAAAATTCCGGTCTGGAAGTTAGTTCATCTGGTGACTCAGCCTTCAAGGACAAGAAAGATGGCACAACTAGTCCAACTTCCGGTGTTGGGGGAACCGCTTCATCATCTACTCACAGCTCATTGCAATTACATTCTCAAGATAACAAGGGTGAATTGTCATCTGAGGATATAAGAAGAAAGAGAAAGCAAAAACTTTCTAAGGAACAAAGAGAAGAAATTATGAGGATCCAGGAGGAAGCCAGAGAAGCCAAACTCAAGAGGATCAACGATTTGTCGGTTATTTTGAAAGAGAGGTTAGAGAGCTATAGAGCGGCTGCAACCAATCCAGAAGGATTAAGGAATTACACTGAGAAATTGAAACGCGAGCTTGATGATATGAAGATTGAAAGTTTTGGTATACAATTGTTACATTTGATTGGGAAAATCTACACCAACCAGGCAAATGCCACATTAAAAGCAGCCAAAACATTTGGTATTACCAAGATTTACACTTCAGTGAAGACATCCACGGAGACAGTCAAAAATGGATATAGCATTATCAAGTCTGCCTTGGATACTCAAGAGACTATGGAAAAGGTAATGAAGGAACAAGAGGCTTTCCAATTGAAACAAGAGCAAGGGTACACACCCACTCAGGAGGAGCTTATCCAACAAGCTGATAGAGAACGATTTGTTACCGGGAAATTCCTAGCAACTGGATGGTCATTGGTGAAATTTGAAGTAACCAATGTGCTAAATAAAGTATGTCAAAATGTATTGCATGAAAAGGGTATTGGCAAGAAAGAAAAAGTTGCTAGAGCCAATGCCTTGTTATATATTGGAACTCAATTGTTGAATGAAAAGAGATCTGCTGATGAAGAAGAAGAAGCTAGAATCTTTGAAGAGATGATGGCTGATGCAAAAGTGAAGAAAAATAGTAAAAAGAAGCAGCATAATTTTTTTTAAATAGATAGTTAATATAGACTGGACAACGCCAATGTTGAGGGTGGTAGTTAGAGTACATGTAAAGAGATACACTGGAGTTCACCTCTGACAGTTTGACTCCATAACTTCATTTGCTTAATAATCAAATACTTGGTAGTGCACTCGTTGCAAAATCGGTTTCTGCAAGTCTTTTCCTTTTGTCATTCGCACCGAGAACCGAAAAAAAGGAACAAAAAAAAAAGGGTAAAAGGCAAAGGGCTAAACACCAAAGGCAAATTAGTCAGAAATCTCCTTCACCTTCATCTCGAAACCTCATTTAAGGTCCACTCAAAACCCCCACAAGAATGGTTGACTCTAAACAAGTTCTCAAATTGTACAAACAACTTCTCAACAAAGCTTACAAGTTCGACAATTATAATTTTCGTGAATATTCGAAAAGAAGAGTACATGATGCGTTCAAGGAACATAAATATCTAACAGATGAAGAACAAATCAATAAGTTTTATAATGAAGGAATCGATAATCTAGCGTTGTTAACTAGACAAACCACAATCTCCCAATTGTATACTTTTGACAAGTTGGTTGTTGAGCCTTTGAAGAAACATCATTAAGAATTTTTACAAGTAATGTGTTGTGTATAGTTTTTAAAGAAATATCCATTCTACAGATTGACTCCAAGTAACAACTTTTTCAATTTCTTATTCAAGTCTAACTAGATCCACTAACTACCAACTTCTGTAAGTGGCTCATAAACACTTGCAAACTGACATCATCTGTTAAGACAATTGCTCCACCTGCACCACCCAAGCCCAGACCACCAATAAACTCATTGGTGTTGTAAGTAACACTAGGGTTCAATTTCGAATACAAGAATCTCGCTTGCGATCCACCTTCCTCGGTGTCAATAAATCTTGGCAATGGATATCTATCAGCCAACAATTCAGCCGCTTCTTGTTTTGGTTCATCCAATAATTCTTTGAAATTGGCATACTCTTCTTGATCTTGATACCCAGCTTTACGCCAAGCGGCAATGGTTTTACCGTGGAAAATCAAAATGTGGAAAAATGTGTCCAACAACAAAATACGATCGTCTCTAATCGATACTGAATCCAACAAAACAGCTTCGGGTTCACCTTCTAATGTGAATGATGTCAATGTTGGCTGAATCATAATCAATGAGTTGTTGGTGTCTTCGGTTAATAAAACGTGTCTATAAAACACAGTTTCATCGGGTGAGTTGTTGAAAACTTGCAAAAATTGTGATCTTCGCAAATAATAGATAAATTGTGGAAACAATTGAAATTGTTGTCCCAATCTGAAACTCTCTTCTTGATCCTTTCTATAATCGGCGAATTTTTGACACAAACGAATAAGCATGCGATCGATCCATCTAAGAACATCAGCACCATCGTCTTGCTCTGCTTTGAATAAAGTGACTCTTGCCATCAAAACGGCTGCTGCTTCTTGATCAAAGGAGTTGGTAAGGGTTTGCTCGTCACTGGTTAAATAGTTGGACACAGTAGTCACTCTGGTTCTATAAGTACCACTGGCGTGTTGGTAATGGGTAATAAATTGTACATAGCTTTGAGCAGTTGGTGGCAATTGTTGAGTGTTTGCAACATCGAAAAACACAGCATATGTGTGTCGTGGCGATGTGGCACAGAGTCTATAGTTTGAAGTTCCGCCAAGTCCCAATTCATTTTCGGAAACGTTTGCCGACTTCACTCCCAATGATGAAGCATGTCCAATTAATCCACTCACTTTTAATTCTTTTGAAGTTCTTATTTCAAGTGAAGCATTGAATCCCATCAACAAATAACCTTCCTCGTCCTTGTTGAACAACCTTAAAAATGATCTCTTGAAAATGGATGTAGTGAAAGCATCTGACAACAACAAAGTACCACCGGTGGTATTACACAAGTTTTTCATCTCCAACATACCTATTTGGTCATAACAACCAGCAAAAATATCCACTGCATGACTGTTTTTAACTGCCTTGGCCGCAATTGCGTCATAGAACTTGACAGCTTTTTTGAAATGTTTGGCATTATCCTTGTCGATATCTGAGTGAGATCTAATAGGTTCCTTCAATTGGTTACCAACAATCATACCAGGGTTCAAAGTTCCCGGCCCCGCAGAAAACAACATAACTCTAGCCCCAAATCCTGGGAAAGTTAATCCCAACAAGTTAATAGCCACATTCAATGCACTACCAGTACATCTCAAAGGTCTAGCTCCATTGGCAACTGCCCATGGATCTTTGCCCAAATTCTCCAAAATTGTGGTCAATTGAAATTCGACATCTTCCAATGGCAAAAAGAATCTCGTTAATGAGTTTGCCAATGGTTGTTGTGGCTGTTGTTGTTGGTTCAATACAGGTGTAACGGGGTTATTCAACATTTCACTAATTTGTTTATCAGTGTATTCCTTATCACCACGGAAAATAAAACTCTTGTTGATCTTTTCTGACCCCAAATCGTGCACTTGAACCATGGTTCCATAAGTAATCAACCCAATCAAGGCATTTGGTGGTAAATGATTGAACCCAACAATAATATTTTCAATCAATGCTTGTAAATTATCTTCGTCTTGACACAAATCAATCACATAAGCAAAAATTGGTGGGTTTTGCACCGGTCTCGAGTTTATATATTCAACAGTCGAGCTAGTATTTTGCAATTCCAATGGCAAATTCTCGGGATTGATACCATGATAATGTGCTGGCAACGGGTTTCTACCTTGACACAAGGGACAACGCCAGAATCCATTGGGGTCAACAGCACAATATGGATTCAAAATCGCTTTACATGTTTGATTGGAACAGTAGATTGGATCATATGCAGCAATGGGTAAATCCTCACGTTGTTTCAATGGTGTGTACAAAGCACCAGTAGGGACGACAATTTTCCCAGCTTCTACCTTGGTAGATGGAAATGCATTCCATGCGAATCGAACACCATTGATGTCCTCAGCTTCTTCAAAGTCCATCTCGAGAGGTGTAGTTGTGTACTTCTTGGTGATAGCTTTAAAATTGAAGGTTTTTGGGTTGAGATCGTGTTATTTTTGACGATTGAGATTGTTTTCATTTTTCTTTGTTCTTTTTTTTCAAACTTGACAACGAAACGAAACAAGAAAAAAAAAAAATGAAGTACCAGAGTCGCAGTTGGTTGTCGTTAAATATTCTGCGACATAGAAATCAAACGCACGACATGAGGCTGGTTATACTTCATACCCAACGGATATTTCATTCTTGATCTCATAAGAATACTATTATTCAACTAAATACATTAATCACTAACTTCACCTTCAATTACAAGCTCCCCATTTCCACGTATCTCCTCTTCAGCCCCATTTACGCCTTGTTCTGCATCACTTTTCAAGTTTTCAATATCCCCTAAAAGCTTTCTGATATACCTTGAGGCCAATTCCACAGTTGTTGCTTTAGACGGAATGCTGATTTCATCATGATACAGTTGTGGGATCAAGGATGCCAAATCAGCAATGGCGGTATTCATTCTATTTCTTCGTCCTTGTTCTGCTATTTTGTGTGATGCCTTTTTCGTGGACAATTTTTCAGGTTTCTTGGTTAATTTTGGCGACGATGATGCGCTGCTATCTCCCGAAGAAGATGATTTCGAAATCGACGATTTACGTGATACTGATTTGCTCTTCTTTGGCTGTTGCTGCTGCTGCTGCTGCTGTTGTTTCTTTCCTTTTGGTTGATTTTTCTCTTCCACTTCAGCTAGTCTTCCCATAGTGAAGCCCATTAATGGTGGCTCATTAATCTCTCGGGGTTTCCCACTTGGTGGTAACATTTCCGTATCATTAGTATTCACTTTGGACTCGGGTATCGATGACTGGGGCAATTTCTCAAGTTGATCAGTAGCTGATGGTGTAGAAGATTTGGCCTTGGCTGAGGGTGAAATATAGCTCTTGTTACTAGCAGCAAGAACGGGAGTTCCGTGAGGTGTTCTTCTCTTGTTTTGATATCTATGATCCTCTGAAGATGGTGCATACACCGAACTTGATTTTCTTCGTTTATCCGATGATTGTTGTGCATTCAATGCTGGCGAAGTCAAGGGTTCAAAATTGATATTTGCCGGCGACTGATGATGATGATGTTGCTGTTGTTGTTGCTGCTGCTTCTGATTGAAGGAAGGTCCGTTGGCACCTTTATCCAATGGTGTCACTGCTGGACTGACCAAGGGAGTGAATACAGCATCTGGACGCACATGTTGCGGTTGTGGTTGTTGATCACTATCATCATGATTCACTGAATACACTTTTCCCAGTGAATTTTGCCTATGGTAAAGATGGTGTTTGTTGTACAGTTTCTCATTTTGGCCCGGTAGTATAGGTGAAGAAAATTCTGCATTCCTACGCTGCTCTTCCTTTTTCATGGCATTTATGGCTAACAAGCTAGGAGTTTGTTCCGTGGGGACCTTGGGAGGAAATGCTGACGAAACATGGCCAGGTTCAGTGTCAAAATTCAATTCTTCGGGGATCATGAAATTTAAATTGTCAAGTCCAAATTCAAATTGATGTTGTGGCGGTGGCGGTGGTTGCTGTGATTGATGAGGGTGATGATGTTGTTGCAGTTGCAGTTGTGACTGTGGTTGTGGTGGTACACTAGAGTGTAAAACCGGAACACCACCATTGGGTGTAGACATATTAGATACAGTATGCTGATGTCCCGGGTGAGTAGAATTGTGACGGTGAAATGAAGCTTCCTGCGCTTCTTGGTCGAAATTCATTTGGTTGTCCATGGGTTGGTGCGTCGCTATGGCATCCAAACGGAAGTTACCTGGCAGAGGCCCCTGTTGCCCTTGATCGTGTCCACCAAGTCGACTTTGCGACCGAATTTGTTGCTGAACCAGTTGGTGTTCATACATATTCTCCTCTAGTTCTTGCAAAAATAACTGCTCTGATTCAGTGAAATTTGATGGCGTGGTTGATTGGAAATGAAGAGGAGTACCCATTTGATTTGGCCCTGGAGTGTTTCTTTTCATACTACTTTGGTCACCTGGTGTTGAGTAATTTGAATTATTATTGAGATGCGGCGTTGTATGCTGTGACTGAGTCGAGTTTGATGTTGCATGCTCCAATTCAACATAGTAGGGGGACTTGCCAGGAGTATTGCCTGCCAATTGGCCATTTATTTGACTGTCCGTCGTGTATGAAGTATTCCAAGTCTGTGACTCCATTCAGGAATATATAATTTTATTGAACCGAGGCTGTTTATCTGTAGATTGTGACGAGGCACGTTGTTCTGAAATATATTGACAAATCGCTGTCTCTCAACTGTTACTTTCTTTTTGCCAAAGTTGCAACCACCTTAAAGCTAGATCTTTGATTGTAAAGCAATCACTTGGAAATGGGAAAAGTATGGAGAGAATTTTTTTTTTAAGAATGAGATATTTCAAAAATCTTTTGTATTATTGTTATTGTTATTGTCCCGTATGTGTCCATATGAATTTTTACAAGATATACAAAAAAGCGCAACAAGAGAAAGAACAAAGTTGAATCACTCGCCTATCAGTTGATTCATTGATGTACAGCTTATATCTAATTAGCTAATGACAGAACTGTCATAATGAAGAGAACTAAGTCATTTAGATGCCCTTGGCGGAACAAACCTCATTGGTCACACTCAAACTTTTCTCATAAAATGTAACAACAGTATATACTATAGGTCTACTACTACTACTACACAACAACAACAACAGCAACACAAAATGCGTAAAATCTGAGTCAAAAAAATAAAAACCAAAAATTAAGGCACCCCACGTGCATATGTCGCAAACTGGATAAACATGACACACATTTTACTATCGCGCGACACACACAGAAAGTACAACCAAAATTTGGGTGTCGAAACATTTAAAAAGCATAGGAGGTATTGAGTGCCGACTAATCGTAATTTTGTAAACCATGCTCCCATAAAATGACGTACTCAAAGTCTTTGTAGGTGGTATGTGCTGACTCTTTGGTGTTGTCGATTCTATACCAACGAAAACAAGGGGCACCTCCTTTTTCAAAAATAGTTGAAAGGTGAGCTTGGTTCAGCGTCGCCTTTTTGCTTGGATATGGTCAATCTTACCAACTTGGAATGATATGGTTTTAGATTGAAAAAATTTTTTGCACTCAATTGATTACGATTGACAATTTTGCAGCATTGATCATCGATTTTTATCAACCCAAAGATTAGTCTATGAAAATGCATTTAAATTGCAATGTCAAATTAACCGGTGTGGCAAATTAATGGGGAAACTGGTTCTTGGTACCTGTTTTTTAAACTCGCCCATGTCGACTACATGAATAGATGACATGTGCCTACTTAGTTTTCTCAAACCCCTGGAGACTTTTCTCCCAAACATGGGAAAATGACATTCTGTTAAATATCAGCCCCTCAATCGTGATGTCAACCAGATTTTAATTTATGCACTTTAAATATAATGCATCATACATGAGAATTAAAATATTATCCATACTGTAACATTTCTCACCAAAAAGTTGTAGTTAAAACCTGATAAGTGCTGAAAAATCTTTTATTTTAACCTCTCATGCATGATAATACAAACATGAATTTGAGATATTTTTATCAAATGACTCTCGATATTTTGGTCTTTGAAAGTAAGGGTTTCTGTAGTTGCATGGGTTACGAAAATAGTTGCAAATTTTGGGGTAATTGGTAATTGTGGCAACTTTGATAATTTTTAGGTGGGGAAGAGGAGAGAATACTGCTGGTGTTGTTTGTACTGATGTAGATAAAGCCCGATGTCGATTACTTAGGGTAGTCCGGCTGGAAAACTATTCTAGTCCACTCAGTATAACCCTCGAAGCACCGAATTACAATGATTTAAAGCTTACTTTTGAGAAGTCTACAAAGTGAAGAACGGCTAAGCAACATGGTTACTGGCAGCCTTTCACCCACTTGTTTCCCCTCCTATTTTCAGTAACTCACAATTATCTCTTCATCCTCAAAATTTGGAACAAAATATAAAAGATAATTGGGGGTACAAGAAAATGTCTTCCAAAAAAAGATTGTGTTTGGCGCGTAAAAAAATCTTGACCCAGAAGTCACACAAAACCAAAACCAGATTGAGAAACAAACTCAATCCCTCTTTCTTTGAACCTCCCCCACCCCCTACCTACTTTGGTGATTTGCGTAGAACACGTTTAAGGTTTTTTGCACTCACCGATCAGCATCATATTAAGCTCGCATTTTTCTTGTAGCGGAGGGGACTCACCCGATTCACGGGGAATAGGGGTACTGCTAAGGAGCAAAATAACATGGGTCTTTACTTTACTGTACGCTCTTTCAATCTTATCGCAACATTTGAACTGAATAATAATTAAGTATCGTGCAATGTTGTTAGTTCTATGGCGTTTTATTATTTTGTAAACAAAATGACTAGTATACGGTTTTTGTCTCCACATATTGTATACTTCTCCTTGCATTGCAGCATCAACTCGTCATAAATTCGCCTTGCTCCAACTTGCATCAACTTGCAGCTTCACACAAGGTTTGTATTATGTTTTGAGTATATGGGACCAAGAAATTATCGGCGTAAGCACCTTCTATTATTCAGGCGGGGGGACAAAGTAACATTCAAGATTGGAAAGTGGAAAGCCTTTGAATAGTGTTCCCACGGCTACTTTAAAACTTAAGTGCTTTGGTGATGCTGAAACGCCATAACTTTATCACCTACAGAAGTTGCAGACAATTGACCCAATTTGTGTCAAGGTCATTTCTAAGCGAAGTGAAGGAATAAAAAAGTCTTAGCCCAAGGAAGTAAAAAAAAAAAAGATCAGCTGATTAAAAAGAAAGCTGAAACAACCATCACATTTTGTAAAGGGGATGCTCTTTCGGTACCAGTACTTGCTGTTTGTAACACTGTTTTTGGCATTACTGTAAGTCATTCAAAGAACACATCTGCTAGCGAATTCGCGTGAACTGCAGTCTACACCCTCTTTTCTCCATGCATCAAAATATTAGGAGCTAGAGTTTAAGGTTTTCAGAGTTTTCCACACGCACGCCTACACACATACTTTTGGAAGTTAATCTTTGCTCCTGGTGCTAAAAGCTACTCACTAAAGAGAGACTAAGTAGAATGGTTCCTCGTTCTCCATTGTTTTCTAGCAAGACTAGACTAGACCAATACCTTTTGGTCATGTAACACAAAATAGTTTTAGCCCCAAAATGATAAGCGCCTTATTGAACACATGCATAACTTGACATCTTAAACAAAAGAAAATCTGGCACTTTACATTGAATTGAATCGTAACACCTGCTTTCATGAAAACCCAAGACTTTTTTTTTTAGAGGTAATTTATAATATCATGCTTTCTCTTTGTTTTGGGTCTTGTTGTTTTATAATATTATTATATTTACGATGCTTTCTTAATTCAATTGCAAAAAAACGTATTAACCCACTCCATACGATCTTTGCAATAGATATATATTGTGGAACTGCAGTCAAAACATTCAGTAATATAAATAATAATCACATTTTCCTCTTTGAAATTTTTTATTATCGAAAGACAAAAGCAAACTCATAGACACCTTTTTTACAATTGACTAAGCTTTTGCTATCGAGAAAACATAAACAAATCCATCAACAAACTAAAAGAGCTAACTCGTCAAAAAATCTGAGTACAATCTAAAAAGACCTACATCTGTTCTTCTGAATACTTTCAATTAAAATCAATCCAAGGGCTGTTTATTTTTTTTTGCCAATTGCGGTTTTATTTGATTTTGGGTTATTCTTGCAATTTCAATTGAAACAGCAAAAGAGAGAAAGAGAAGAAGACAAACAATCAACAATCAAAAAATAAAACAATCAACAACCGAGAAAAGGCTGAAGATAAAGCAAAGGACAAAAAACATTGCAATTATATTTATTCTGCATTGAGATATACACATACTGAAGTTCGTTATAAGGGCATCGCAGAAGTAACGCACCAACTCACCTTTCATTTGGCAAACCCAACAGTTGTCAATGGTTGATTCATCTTCCTTTTCCCACAATTCAATGTCATTTAGTAGCAATATGAGTATCCCGAGTCACAACAAGAGCTACAATGGCAACATTTTCACCCCTAGTAGCTACATGAACTCGGCAAATGCGAATTCAGGGATTCCAATATCAACCAGTGCAACCCACCCGGGACTACAATACTTGCAAGCGTATCAGTCCCAACCGCAACAACAACAACCACCTTTGCTACATCCACAACAAACGACTCAAGATTACTACACTACGAGCTCTTCATCGAATAATACACTTTCCTCGGGGTCGGCGTCCTCAACTGCACCAACTTCAATTGCTGATATGCCGTTGCCTGGGCAACAACAGCTGCAACAAAATCAACAACGATTTAATCAAACTACAACCAAAACAATTATACCGCAAATGATTTCTGGAACTGGAGCCTCGTCGAACCCTCCAATGCCCCTTGATCCAAATATCACCACTAAATTCACCAACAATGACATACAAATATTACGTCAGTTGCTTATTGCCGGTGAAAAGTACAAATGGAAGCAAATTACTAAAGAAATCAATTCATCTACAAATCATACGCAGCATGTCATGGCAGCCATTAGTAAAAATCAACAGCATTTGCAACAATTTCAACATCTACGACAAAATTCCATGACATCGCACAACTATCAACATCAGCAGCTCCAACACCAGCATATGCAACAACAGCAACAACAGCAACAAACGCATCAACACCACCTCCAACAACAGCAGATGCATCAACAGCAATTGCTGTATGGCTTCCAGCAACCATCTCATTTACAAAATAACAATATCATGCACAAATCAACGTCTTTGAACCTGCCCTATATGTCGAACTCAATGCCAACAACAACAATACCACCACACAGGACGCAAAATAACATCCCACATCATGCTATGTCAACATCGATATCATCCCATTCCAACTCCAATTCACATTCGCAGCCAGCTGCTGCAACAACTTCCTCGGCAACCCACGCGCCTCCAAATCCAGTACCTTTGAAGAATGTAAGTCCCACTTTTGTAATGAAGCAGTATCAGCAATTGCTTGGATTGCCTAATAATCTGGTGTATTTTGGTACCTTGGGCTCGAGTTTGCCTTATGTTATTGCTGCTAATGGATGGAATGATATTGATCAAGAAGCTTATAACTATCCGTTCAATATGGATGAAGAGGAGTGAGGAGGGGTAGAGAGGTGGAGGTGATTTGATGCGGGAATATGAGGAAAAGGGAGATACTTATCGGGGTTAATTGTTTTATGGAGATGGTGTTCTTCAATTGTTGTTTGACAATTAAATTGTATTATTTTATATATTTAATGAATTAGATTTAAGCAGTCCGTTCCATTGTAGTCACCGCTTTGATGTCACCATCTTCGTTATTCTTCTCGTTCGCATTCAACACACTTTTCGTGTGGTTCGCACACGCCCCCATCATTCAATAGACTCCCCTTTCCAATCAAATGATCACCAACTGGAGCGACACTTCCACTACTATCCTCGCCGCAAGCATCACCACCACTATTGCCGCTTCTACTCTCAATCTCATGAATCTTATCCCTAACTAGATTTTTCAAAAATTTGGCATCAGGGAACCCATCAAATGACGCTTGAGCCAATTGTGGATCCAAATCGGCGCCATCCTTTTTAAACTTGCGCCGATAGATCAATTCCACTGTGGTGCCCAATTGAACCAAGACTTGGAAAGTACCCGGTATATCCACTATTGGTTGAAGCGAAATATCAGCAATGGCGTTGGCATCAAATGTTTGAAATAATTCTTGGGCGTACCATATTGCTCGATTTGTCCATTTGCACTTAGTACAGAATTGGATTATTATGCGGGGGTATTTGTCAATTTGAGAGGCTAGTGGTGGGGGTGCAGTGTTCGTTGCTGCCGTTGACGATGAAGTTGAATTAGACATTTGGTTTGCAAAGTGTGGCGCGTGGTCTAGTTTCTTCGGTGGTTGTTTAGTTGTAAAAGATTTTGAAATTTTCGCGGAATTGTTTATTGCGACACATTTTTCCAGAGCCGGAGTTACTTAGAGATTGATTTACCTACACATCTCATGAGTTTGACTGATGTGTCTATTATTTTCTATATTTTTCTTTCTTTCAATACCTTAACCAGTCGTATTCATTACCCAACCCCGAATTATCAACAACCAGTTCATTATAGGACAACTTCTGCAGTGGAGCATTAGCAAATGATGTCGCACTAGTTGTTGTTCCTGGCGGTACATTCATGGGACTACTCGACAATGAACGATTTATGTTTCTCGACAAAACATTTTCAGCGACTTTGGTACTTGACTTGTTTCTTTTGATACTTGGTCGACGTGTCTTTCTTACACCAGAAAAGGAGGAGGAGGAGGATGCTGGATTACTCAGCCTGCGATCATCTTTCTTTAATGAGGTGGGGTTTAGATCATCACCGTCATTGTCATCTTTCTTGGTTCCTGTTGTTGTTGTTGTTGTTGTTCTTTGACGTTTTTTGATTATGTCGGTCTTTAGACTAAGTGGACGCGTAACGCCATGTAATTTTAAGAAAAGACCACAGGCATTGCAGAGTGGTTGTCCTTCTGGGTTACGTCGCCATAGTGGGGTTGTTTTTGTTTGACAATTTGAACAAGTTTGTCCACTCTCGCTGGGGTTGCTTGTTGATGTTCGATTTGAGTCACCTTCGTTTGCATCGGATTGAAATTTCCCTTTACTGATCTGTTTAGTCAGTTTGGGTTTCCTTGTTTTCTTGCCTGGTGGTGGTGAGGGACCACTTGCGTCATCGAAAAAATTGTGGCTGGTTTGACTAGGTAATGTGATCTTGATATCAGTGTGATTTGGCAAAGACAGATTAATGAATGGTTCATTCTGATTGAGACTCCGTGAGAATTGTTGTTGGTGTTGTTGTATTGGTGTAACCATTGTTGATCGGTTCATAAAAGTGTCATTCATGTAATGTGAACGGTTGGGGTAACTATTGTGAAAATCAGCATACTCAGGTAAGGACACAAGGGACTCTTGACGTAATAAGTTGGACGGAGTTGCCGTGATTGATCTTCTTGGATTAACTGAAGTTGGTTGGCTCATTGAGCTTAGTTGGGTACTTGACGGTATTATCGTTGAAAGTGACGATGATAAAGATTCTACACCACTGTTTGTAGTTGGTGAATGAACAAAATCATCAAATAACGGCTTTTCATATGAAGATGCAAAGCTACCTGACATAGAGTTCATATTGACATCACGAAAGTTGTCATTGGGACCTTCAAATGCCAATGGATCTAATGAAAACTCAAATGATGACGAGGATACTTGTGGATATTGAAAACTATGGGTATTCCTTGATGGTAAAGAAGTAGAACCTTGATGTTGTTCATAATGGTGTCCGGAAAGCTCAAGACCAAACTTATCATAGTCATGTAATTGTTGAGACAAGTTTGAAATTGTTCTACCTTGTTGCTGTTGGTGTTGATGTTGCGAGCCTATTGCTGAAAACAATGGTGAAAATTGAGCCAGGCGCTTTTTGGGGATATTGCTGATGGATGTCATTCCACCACCTGATCCATAATCACCTGTGTCTCTATTGGACCTGTCCGTATTTCTCGGCGATGCGAAACTTCCAGCTCCCAAATTTTTAATATGGGAAACGTAATCGAAATTATCATCATTAGGATTTATGCTGTTGGATTTGAAATTTAAATGGTTAGTATTCGGAGAGTACGATTTGGTGGATGATGATGTGGAAGTGGAGTGCTGATGCGATTGAACTTGACTTTGTTGATGATAGGATCTAGTGTGAGTTGAGTTTTTGCTTTGTACTGTTGATTGTAAAGGTGGGGTTGATATACCATATCGATTCATTGAGTCTGACTGCAAAGTTTTGTCCCCAAACATATCGAGTATGTCAACGTCATCAAGCCATGCATTGTCGTGATTGATTCTGTCTCGGGATTGAGGTTCCTGTTGATGAGTTCTTGTTTCAACCCTGCATCGATTATAACTCGATTTACTCGTAAGATGCATCATTCTCCATGTTAGATTTTCCATCCTAGTATTGTACGGCAACGAGTCTCTTGCTTTGTTGTATAATTTCCATAGATTTTCCACGTGATCATACTCACTGGTTAGAAGTTGAGATAAATTGATGTCGTTGCCACCTGTAGTGCCACCTTTTATGTCTTTTGGATTGAATTTAAATTTCATGCGTAAGGTTGGCGATGATGGTTGACTTGATTGATGTTTGGCTGTGGTGGTGGTGGATTGATTACGACTGTTGCTCTGAAGCTTATCTTTGATGTCATGACCATGACCTGCTTTGGATCGCCATTCGTATGCCTGTTGTTGGTGCCGTCTGCGAGCTTGCATTTGTGCCAGCAAAAGTGACGATGGTGAATCGTCATTTATAGCAGCTGGTGACGATGTCATTGACATGTTCGATAATTGTTAGAAGGGTGCCACTTGCTAAGTAGTATTGTCGTGGGTAACACAGCTTTACTAGATTCACTGTCTTAATTTATGGAACAAATGGCACAACGGTTCGAGCTGAGTTCTTGGTAAAAGACAAAAGTGTAAATAACTTGTTTGAAATCAATGTTGACAGCAAATGGAAAAGAATAGTGTTGACAGTATAAACGCGTGTGGTATGTTGATTTATGGTTTATATATAGAAGTCTCTGATTGGTTTAAGATAAAATCTAACAGCTTTTTCGATTGATGGGGCCAACGCATGAAGGGGTAAAGTACACTTTTGGATAAGGACAAAGCTTAAATTGTTTCGACTATTAACAACAACTTTGTGTTGTGGGTAATGTATGTGTTCGAGTGCAAGAGTTATTCCGATAAATACAAGTTACGCATATGCATCATGAGTTAAAAGTTACAGTTGTCTATTTATTGTCAAGTCAAACACAAAGTGGTGGTTGAAACCAATTGTTTGAAACAGCCTTTGTCAAAGAGACCAAGTGGCAACGAAAGCAATCTTGTACATTGTTATAAACACCGGATGGTTTTATTGCAAATTAGTGATTTCGATGGATTAGATTTTATGTTTAACGCTAGTTTTCAGCAGCTTCTTTGACATCTCTCATGAATCATCGGCATATCCTCTTGCTTGAACACTAGAGAATTATCACACTCCTTTTAATGTCAACGTCATAAAAGACTCTTCATGTCCGGGAAAAGTAGGAACAAATCCCCTTCCATCCTTCCTTTTTGTCTCATGTGCAAAAACACAAACTCAAAAATACTTTGAAATTGCAATTTTTTCCATTTTTTTTTTTTTTTTTTTTTTCGTCAATTTTCGCAACCGTATTTGGTGTGTTACGAACAGAGGCAGAGGGAGGAGAAGATTAGTGGGACGCTTCTAGGGCAATTCCATAGCTCATACCCACAACCTCGTGTGAGCGGTATTAGAGTGCATAAGTCAGTTTTCCAGTGATCTTTGTCCTTCTTATCAAGAGAATGGATTGTTTAGAGCCCTCCGTTTTGCTTTGTGCAATTTAAGCATGTAGTTTTGTGAATTTATGATACTTACCAAAATGCTGTGCGCTGATTGGACGATAAGAATTTGCTGTTGTCTCTTATCAATTTCTTACACAAATTGAGATGGAAACTAGACTATTGTCGCAAAACATAGAGAAATAACATTACATATAAAATAGCGACACTCACTAAACTTGTATACAAGTTTGAATCAGTATATGGTTATACTACTTATGCAACCGTTTGAGTTAATCACTTCAACAATACATCTTTCTAATCCGTAAAGTTTTGACTGACCCCATCTTTTCAACTTGGCACTCTTTACTGAATCCTTTTTAACATCAATGTTTGGTAAATCAATAATATCCAAATCATTATCGATAAACTCTGATTCATATCTATTCAAAAACACTGGTGTCAAATCTTTAAATCCTGAAGGAAGCTCTTCAAAATACATTGATGAATTTATAGTATTTGCAAATTGACTAGATTCAATTGTCCAGTTACAACGATTCCATTTCATAAAGCTAAGATCTTCAACAATACCTCCATTGTGAAGTACGACTTTATTGACAACACTGTTTAATGTGTTTGCTGAAGCTGTTGGTGGAGTTTTTAAGTCGTACAAGATATCAATACCAAGTTTATAGTAATTGTGAAACTTGCAATTCTTGAAATCTTTTTGCGCATCTTCTTCACTTGTGTCATCACTAAGATAGTTGTGTATGAGTAATCTTGAATCATATTTGTTGAATTTGTCTTCTGGAGGACCTAGTATATCAATGACATCCTGTTGCGTTGATTTCCCAATCTCAATATAACGATTCCCATTGGCTACTATAACTCCTTTATCTAGGTCTATTATAAAATTGGAGCTTTGCGTCACCTGATTATTTGCTTTATACTCACTCCATGTTTTGCCCTTGAATACCGCAATGGAATCACAGACGATATCATTGGGGTTTTCCCAATTAATTAGTGAATCCAATACCGACTCACTCGATTGATCAACCAATTTGTGGCATAGTTCCTCATTGATGATCTTGTACTTGAATGCGATTCCCGGATATGAGAGGATATACGACTTGGTGGATTTATTGAGCACTCCCGGATATGTTGGTCCTAGGATTTTGTTGTAGATCAATTGAAATGAAGGGCCAGATGATGTAATCCTAGCTCCATTTTCCATCTGGTTGGAACCATTGAGTGAGTTTGAATTGTTCATACTCATCGAATGCAGTGATTTTGAGTGATTGTTGAATACATCATCGTCATCGTCATCGTCGTCACCTTGCAAAGACTGTTCAAATTCATTCAAGCTTTGATTCTTGTATAGTAGTCGTAAAGCTCTACTCTTTTTTTGCTTGCCATTTAGATGTAGAAACTCAATCAAACGCAATATTTGATCCTTTTGGTTTTGAAACGTTAACCTAATGTCTAAATCAACTATTTGAACTAGTATTGGTGACTGATAGTAATTCTTTTCAGAATACATGACTTGGTATCTATATTCATACTTGTTTAATTCATTGATAACTTCATACAACGTGTGTCCAAGTTTAATATTGTTTCCAATACCAACACCTGGGTATATTGCTGTTTCATATATCATGGTTACTCAGAATCAATATACCTTTCACTGTATCGCTTGTGACGGAGATCCCTTATCATTGCTTTGTTGTTTTTTTCTACGTTTTTGTGTTTCATTGGTTTTGAAAAGTATCACGTGAGGCAACACCACCTTCTCTTTTCTATACAGCTAAATAAGTATATCACCTAATGAAATCTTTGATCTAGTAGTTTCAACAGGAGCTGCCAATGAAGCCTCGTTTATAGGCTCTGAATGGTAGACATTCCTCACTGAATCATTTTCATCCTTGATGCCGTAATATTCTCCATTCAAGGGTTTCGATAAATCAAGCAACTCATTAGCTTTGGACTCTGTAAGCTTACCATTATGGTGGCAAGTTTGACAAACAACATGGTAACTATTTCCTGAATCAGCTGGCCACCATATTGGTGACATGTCTGTTGAGCATTGTAAACAAGTCTTGCGCTTCATGCTACTGTTCAAGTTCCCATCTCCACTATGTGACTTTCCAAAATACAAATTTCTATGTTCGATATAACGTAACGCCTTTGCATGGGATCCACTAGAAACCGGTTTGCTTAGCTTTATAATATCTTCCAAAAACAACTGAATAATGGGTTTGCTTTCACTATCCCTACCAGTAGCCCTTTTCCCCAACGTTCGGAAATTAAGAATGGTGTCTTTTGATTGATCATGTTTGGGACAAACCAAAATTGATCTCAATTTACCCACTTTATCATCCACCTTGACATTTTGTGAGGATTTAACACCAGCCTCCAACTTGAAACCCAATTTGTAATTTGGAGTATCTTGTGCACAAGTAGGATGATAGTATGTTGGAGTCTCGCAAAGATCGCAACGAACTAATGCCCCATTGTATGATTGGCAGATACCACATTTCAATTTGCAATTATTCAAATACACTTTCGTTACATCATCAAGTGTCAAGAAGCTATGCGCTACTGAGTTGTTCGGTTTCTTAAAGCTGGCGTATTCGCTATTGAAAATAACACATAACAAGTGACTCCATCTTCCATCGGCAGTAGGTTTCAAAAAATCAGGTCTCACGTGTGGTGACCCAAGAAGACACAACTCGAAATTAGTTTCATGGGCCAAGCACAAACAACACGAGTAAATGGCATTGTTAATTGGTCGCATATCATTTGTACAAGGCTCGCATAACCATTCCTTTAACGGTTTTAATTTCTCGGGAACTGAGTACCCAGCGCATGATGCATGAACGTTGACTCCACAATTGGCACAAATCAACGTTTCCAAAAGCGCTGATTTGGTCGTGTCATGTTCTCTACAAACACAACACTTTCGTTCTTGTGGTTTGAATGGTAACTCAATCGATGTCAAGTGTGGAGTTTGGAGTGGTACAAGCGGGGTGTAAACATCGGCTAGTTGAATCTCTCGATGATTATCAACAATGGGACCAATTGTGGTTGCAGCCTCTTCTGCTGTCAACTTTTTTGGTATTCGGATCGACCTTGGAACTAAGTAATTTTGGTTGAAAAGCACATTCTTAGTTGGTGTTCCTAAGTTCTTGGCGATCAATTCATCAATCCTTGGCAACGGTCGTGTATCCTGCTTTTGAATTTTCAACTCATTCTTGTCAATTTTAGCGTGCTCCAATTTGATTGCTTTTGGCGTCGTGGCGCTGGATGCAGAAGTAGTCAACTTTCTCTTAGAATCTGCTCTCTTTTCAATGATAGGCTCTTGTTTGATATCCACTAGCGGATCATTCTTCACATCGGGTGAGACTGCCACATTGGACATTTCAGCAAACCGTAATATAGCGTTTGCGTCATTTATCAACTCACTTTCAACTCCCTTCCGCCAACCACTGGATTTTGAAACCTTTTTAAACACTTCTTCTGGTGTCTCCCATACCACGGCATACCTTCTCCACAACTTGGCACATCGAAAACACAAGGCTACAACATTCCCAAAGTCATCCAACTTTTTGGCATCATGTCCAGATATTCTAAACCATTGAAATGATGAAGTATTTCCACAATGCTTGCAAACAAATTGAGACCCATGCGCGTGTATCTTATCATTCTCATACGACGAATCGTCATCGGGGTTAGCCAAATCATCAATGATTATATGCTCTGGTTTTTTCTCATTCTGCTCTAGTTTTACGGGATTGTGCAGTTTTTTTGTTCGACCTTCAAAATTGCCCCAAATTTGTCGACCATTCTTAGTCTTTTTCCAAAGATAGTAAAAACGCACCACTGCGTGTAGTGGCTGCGTACGAACTTTCTTTTGGACATAATACAACTCACTTCCAAACTCCCGAACTCCAGCTTCGAACCTCTTGATCTCTTCTCTATTGAAAACTGGCTCCTTGAGTTTCTTCTTGTCTAATTTTGCAACATCTGCGAATGCTTTATCAGTATTGCCATTGTGTACCATGTACAGGTGAACCACTGCATCACAAAAATTGGGCGAATTGGGACAAAGTCCAAGCGATTCAGCAATGGGTGCACATTGCGCAACAAAAGCGTCAAGGTGTTCAAAATTGTCTGCAATGTCTTTTGCCGATGATTTCCAAAGTAATGTACACGTCACCCCAGCTCCATCATCAACTCCACGTTCAATGTATCCCTTAGGTCGTGGCTGTAACCACTCGGGATATTCTTTTGGGTCGCATTCTTGAAACTCCTTAGGGACCATTAATTTTTGAATCTCGTCTTGCTTCTCTTTGCTTTTCGACTTGTTGCTGGGTTGCTTCTTCTTTGGTGATTTTTCAACGTCGTAGTAAACGATTGGATGACCGTTGCACTCGGGGATATAAACAGCTTGATGTTTGGTTCCTACCCTGGTTGATGCTCGAGGGTACGGTGATTTGTCATCCAAGTCTACAGCTTCCTCTAATTTTGCATTCAATCCAAGATATCTCATACACCATTCCTCTTTAAGTCTTCTCCGTTCTTCGAAAGATGTGTTAGCATCATTCTTTAAAAACTCCTTTGCCATAATTTCGTATCGAGGAAGTACTGCGTCAACGGAATTGACCTCCATGGATTGGTCTTTGTCTAAATCTTTCACCTCGGCTTCTAAAGACTCCAATGCACTCAACTCTTCCTCTAGACTCTCTTGATTTGAAGATTTATTGTCATGCAGGAGCATCAAGATTTTCTTTTGATGATACTCAATCTCGTGCTTCTTTGCGCAAACGGCACATGACCATGAAAACCCACGACTGGGTTTCTTTTGCAAGGGTGGATCTAGACAATACATGTGGAAGTACTTGTCACACTCGACACAATTTATCGAGTCTGCTCCATCGCACCACAATCCACAGATGTCACAATTACAAGTATTGGCTTTGAATGAGTTGATCAATGATTTCGTCCTATGTGTCTCGCAAAATATGTACTCAAATCGCTTATTCAATGCAATTAGGAAGTTCCTTGACTTGCTGTTTTCCACTTGAGCATATTGTAAAAGATTTTCCGTCAGCAAAACATCATAAGATCGGATCATGTATCTATCGTACAAACGATCAAAGTAGAAACAATTTGGCTGTTGCACGTACGATTCAATAGAAGAATTGTTGCCGGTTGGAGTTTGCGATTTTGATTGCGTTTTTCGATTATTTGGAACCTGTGAATTGAGTCCGTTGTAGCTATCTTCTATGTCCTGCTTCAACTGTACATTAACAATCCCGCGAAAACTTGCTAATGGACAAGCGTCAGAATCCATCGTGGCGTAAAGCAACCGTGAATCGGATGTTGCTTTTGAAACGTCACGAGGCCTAAAAAACCACTGTATAAGAAATTGGTAACCTTTAGCAGGCACTGTTAGCTCTTCAGCAGTGTTTGATTCCAAGGATGAATCATTGTACTTGTGGTATTTATTGTTGGTGAAGCCTCGTATTCTCCCAATGTAGTAAGGCTCACCAGGAGGTTCACTAATCATATAAATACACTGACCTTTGGAAAGCGAGAATGGTTTGGTGTTTCTTCCCCTCTTATGATTGGTGGATACTGAATCATCCTGATGTGGGCAGTATAGTGTCTGGGTTCTCAAATCAATATATGCATCAGTCAAATCTAGCTTGTTTGAAAAGTAGTCTTCTTGAGTAGGCGGAGGTTGCCAGTTGTAGGGAACCTGTGATGTTAGGCAATCGCTGGATGTTTTCACATTCGGGCTATCTTGAGCCACTAATTTCTTTGTAGAGGGATTGGTCTTCTTTCTTTTGTTACTGGAATTCGATCTTGGGGTTGATGTTGTACTTGAATTCGTTGATACCACTGAGGAAGCTGACAGCTCGTAATCTAGTTGCAGCTCTAACGAGTCATTATAGAATTTGTTTGTTGCCGCTTTCCTCTTTGGTCGAGTAGTGGTTTGAGACATATCAGTCAGTATCTGGTTAAGCAGGTGAGGCAGGAATTAAATCCAGTTTAACTAAAGCGAATGTAACGGAAATGATGCTGACACGAAATATCAAGGGCAACGACACTTTCTTATGCACTTCTGTAACTGCTTTGTTAGGTGAATTAAGTGTAATGCAGAATATATGGTGGTGTGAAAAATCACTCAAATTTTTTGAAAAATATCTTGGGACAACAAGTTTCCCCTCTCCCTCTCCAAGATGTTGACTATAACGCTTTTAAAGAGTGAATTCAACGCAAGAGATAGAAAAGGAAGTTTTACCTTGGCTACTACAACGAAGACTATACAGTCCTTCACTACTACGTCCTGAAAGACTGAGGTTGAGGTTATCGATATAAAGTGTTTAAGGCAGCCTTGAACTACGACAATACCCGTTATCATGCTGCTATCTCAACACAGGCGGGTAACAAGTCTCCCGGCTATCCCCTCAATTTCCACTGCTCTCATGGATCATCATGTAGTATCATGGGGTTGTTACCAACATTGTCCCATGGTGGGAGAGCGACAGAGATAGAGCGAAAAAAAAAAAAAAAAAAAAAAAAAAGAACCCTTTCGGAAAAAAAAAAAAAAAAAAAAAAAAAAAAGATAGAACCCTTTCGGAAAGTGAAAACAAAACAATCCAGAAGAAGCCCTACTAAACGAGGAGACCCAAACGACATTTCCCAATGATTCAGCTCGAGGAACGAGATATACCAGTAATCCCTGGGGATAGACTTGATGATGAAGATGCACAAGAGTTACGTTTAATGGTGGCCGAACTTTTGGGAAGAAGAGGCACTTCTTTCCCTGGCTCACAACCGGTATCGTTTGAAAGAAAGCATCTAGAGGAGACATTATTGCAAAGAGACTACTTTGTGTGTGAGAAATCAGATGGACTTAGGTGTCTTTTGTTTATCATCAACGATCCTGAAAAGGGAGAAGGTGTGTTTTTGATTACTCGCACAAATGACTATTACTACATCCCCAATATTCATTTCCCGCTTTCGATTAAGGAGACTCCAAATAACATGACATATCATCACGGTACACTTTTAGATGGCGAATTAGTATTGGAGAATAAGAATGTCAGTGAGCCAGTTCTTCGATATTGTATATTCGATGCGTTGGCAATAAATGGGAAATGTATAATTGACCGTCAATTGCCTAAACGATTGGGGTATATTACAGAAAATGTCATGAAACCATTTGATCAGTTCAAAAAAACGCATCCCGAAGTCATCAACTCGCCCGACTTTCCATTCAAAGTTGGGTTCAAGTCTATGTTGACGTCATATCATGCTGATGATGTATTGAGTAAAATGGACCAGTTGTTTCATTCGTCTGATGGACTAATTTACACTTGTGCTGAAACTCCATACGTGTTTGGAACTGACCAAACGTTGCTAAAGTGGAAACCAGCAGAAGAAAATACTGTTGATTTCCAGCTCGAATTTGTATTCAATCAATTTCAGGACCCTGACATGGACGAAAGGGACCCATCGTCTACTTACACCGATTACGATTCGAAGCCGGACTTGATAAAATTACGAGTATGGCAAGGTTCAAATGTGCATACGGACTTTACCCGGTTAAATTTATCCGATGACGATTGGGAGCGTTTGAAAGCACTTGGTGAACCACTTCAGGGCCGTATTGCGGAATGCCGTCAGTCCCAGACAAAGAAAGGATACTGGGAGATGCTTCGTTTCAGAAACGATAAAAGCACCGGTAATCATATTAGTGTGGTTGAGAAGATTTTGTTAAGTATCAAGGATGGAGTAAAAGAGAAAGAAGTTGTTGATAGTTGCAAAAAGATTCAATTGGCTTGGAAACGTCGAGAAATGGAGCGTAAACGTAGGCATTCCAATGGTGGACCACCTCACCACAGCCAGCATCATTTCAATGCACACGATGACCCTCCACCAAAAAGAGTTAGACTCGATTCAGCAAAAACAGAGCAACATCAACCCCAACACCACCAACAACATCAACAACCACTACAGCCTCCAAATCAATTGGACGAAATTCCAACCTACGAAGACAGTGATGACGAGTAAAAGAATTTGTATTAGCACTTGTATTATATTAATAAACTTTTTAACAATTTTCCTAGTTTTCTGTTTCTTCCTCGGTTTCCGCTTTTATATTCCATTGACAACTAATATCCCACCTAGATCCCTTTGCATTAATACTAACATATTTTACGAATTTCAATAACGATGCATCTCTAACCATTAAAGTAAGGGTGTTCCATTTACATTGACTCGTGTATAACACACTATCCTCTTCAGAATCTTTGGATGAACGGTAAATCGCGGGATCATCTTCCTCGTCACCGTCATTGGTATTTTGCGCCATGCATAATTCATACCCCCCAAATTCACCTGATTCCCAACTGTTGGACTTTTTACCGGTTGCCGCAGTTGGAGTAAGGTTTAATGTTGCTTCAAGCAAAACGTTTTCTTCGTAATCATTTCTACCGGCATCTGAGTCCACTGTTGTTGCCAAAATAAAATCATGTCCCGGTCTAAACCTCCGTGCTAGAATTTGTTCATTGGCAAGTATCAACCCAGTGAGTATCTTTAACCATTTTTTAAAGGCCACTGATTTTAGAAATTCACAAATTTCAATGATTTTGGAGTCTGTTGGGTTAAGGTTATTTGATTGTTTAAGAAGCGTGAAATTAGGTTGTTCCTGAGGACCTACTTCATTGATGTGTTTAATCTCCCCTTTCGATAACCCATGATAAGACGTACCATCAATATACATGAAGCGTTGCTTGTGAGGTGGTACGGCAATTTTCCATGGGTGTCGCACCTCTGTCGAATTTTGGGGTGTTTCAGTGTTAATCTCAACATCTCTGAGTAGCTGTTTCAAAACGGAAGCGTAATCATCATTGAAAAAGTCTTTTAATTCAACAAGCGATTCATCAATGAAAAATTCGCTCAATTTCCGAATATGTGTGGGGTTGAGATAAGTAGGGTTGATGAAGTATTTCAAGTAATCAATGTCTTGTTGATTGAGTCGCTCGCATGATTGAATATTCTTCATTTCAAGGGGGTTGATCTCAGTTCTGATGCTTTTTGGAAAATCAAACTCTTGCAATTCTTTACTTTGAAGCTGTTGCAATGTGGACATGGCCTCGGTCTTTTCTTGCTCGCCCTCAACGAATCCATCCTCTCCAGGTTGGGGAATGTGAAACCATCCTTGAATTGATAACCTATGCTTTTCCTCGCGAACTTCTTCAACATCATGAAAACTCAATCCAGGCTGGACGGTGAAAAAAGCTATTTGGTTAAACTGAGGTACTAACTTGCATTCATAGTCAGTATGGGGAACATTGGGGACAACAGCGGGGAATAATCTCAAAGCTCCACCATATTGTGGTTTCCATACTTTGTCAGGATCAGGCATGTAAAGGATGAAACTGACCCTTCTGCTGCCAATGACATCGTCGTGAGTTAACAAATGGCAACCTTTGGTGTACGTATTGATTGACATATCAGTTTTCACCCCACTCAACTTACCGCACCCTGTGATTCTAGAAACAACATCCCTAAACTCTTGGGAGTATATCGCAGCTCGTAATTTATACAATGAAGGTAGCCTGGACAAGTCATTCCAATCCAAACCCGACAAATTGGCAAGATCTCCCAGCTGATAAACTTTGTAAATATCAGTCTCTTTCTTTGTGAATGCAATTTCTGATAACACCTCTTTCCTCACTTGACGCAAGAGTGTATCATCCATGAGATGCTTGATGGTTCCCCATTTATATGGTGAGCTCTCTTTCACTTGCTTTTGAATCTCATCTTGAAACTCTGACTTCCAAATTTGAGCATTGAAAAAGTGCTCAATATCTTCTTTGGTGAAGTTGGTATTTAGCTTCTTGGGTGATGACTCCTCCTCTGCCACAGCAGTCTCTTGAGGCCTCTTTGATGGTGCCATAATTTCAACTTAATGATTGTAGTTTACAGATGAGAAAAATAAATGTACTTAATCTAGATCATCTGATTTTGGACCGCCGCCGCATCGGAGGAAGTAAGAGCGCTACCTTACTTCCCTTGCGCAAATTGAACACACAAAAGAAGGTAATTAGTAGGTTACTCAAATGCACGTGACTAGATTGACTCACATTCAAGATTTCGCTTTTCCTTTCTTTTTTTTTTTCACCCGTTAGATTGAGTCAGAATGGTATTCAATATTACTAAATAAACAACTTCTCTTCATTTTTTGACAAAAGGGAGCCCTCCTTAGTTTGATTGCATTGACCTAAGATCCAGTGATAAATTCATAAAGACATCCACCCAACTTTTTTCTTGCAACCTTTACTGCATTAAACATGTCTAGATCACCGTCATTAGGCTCAAGATCCTATAATTCTGTGCTTGACTTCAAATCAAACACGCCCACGCCTACAGGCTTATCTTCGAATAAACCACTCCTCCAGAAAGGTTGGGTAGTGCAGAAATTTGGTGGTACTTCAGTGGGTAAGTTTGCTAGAGAGATTGTTGATGACATTGTCAAGGACTTTGTCAAGCTGAATCAAGTTGCTGTAGTTTGTTCGGCAAGATCATCCAAGACCAAAAGTGAAGGTACCACATCACGATTGATTAGATCAGCGGATTTGGCTGCTGACCATGAGGATTACGGTGCTCTTTTGGACATTATTGAGAAAGATCACATCGACAATTGCGGAAGTTTGATTCTGCTGGATGCAATCAAACTGCAATTAGTGGAGGACATCAAATCGGAAATCAGACATGGTCGTGAATTGCTTCATGCATGTCAAATCATTGGAGAAATTAGCCCTAGATCATTGGATTCAGTGATGTCCATTGGTGAGAAATTGTCATGTATCTTTATGACTGCATTAATGAAGGACCACGGACTAAAAGCTGTATATATTGACTTGTCGGACTTGATTCCATTGAGTTATGACTTTACAGATGGGTTCAATGACGAGTTTTATAAGTACATGGCGAGGGAAATTGGATCTAGAATAAATCAAGCTACTGAGGGAGAAGATGATGTCATTCCTGTCATTACTGGATACTTTGGTGTTGTTCCCGGTGGTTTACTTAATGGAGTTGGAAGAGGATACACCGACTTGTGTGCAGCTTTAGCAGCCGTTGGTGTTCAAGCAGACGAGTTGCAAATATGGAAAGAAGTTGATGGAATCTTTACAGCAGATCCAAGAAAAGTGCCAAATGCTAGATTATTGGATAGTGTTACTCCAGAAGAGGCAGCAGAGTTGACATACTATGGAAGTGAAGTCATACACCCTTTCACTATGGAACAAGTTATTAAAGCCAAAATTCCCATTAGAATCAAAAACGTCATCAATCCCCATGGCAAAGGTACAATCATTTATCCTGATAATATTGCTAGACGTGGTGAGGCCACCCCACCCCATCCACCTGCTGCTTATGAGACTTTGCCTGTTAGTTATATCACATCACACAAGAGAAGATCGGCGACAGCCATCACCGCAAAACAAGACATTGTCGTTGTCAATGTCCATTCGAATAAAAAAACATTGAGTCATGGGTTTCTTGCTCATCTTTTCACAACTTTGGACAAGTATAAGTTAGTGGTTGATTTGATTTCCACTTCAGAAGTTCACGTATCCATGGCTCTTTCAGTTCAAATAGATCAAGAGCATCAACTCAAACATGCATTGTTTGAGTTGAGCAAGATGGGTACGGTGGATGTGACAAGAAAAATGACTATTGTGTCTCTCGTTGGCAAACAAATGGTGAATTTCATTGGCATTGCAGGAAACATGTTTAAAGTGTTGGCTGATGAAAAGATAAACATTGAAATGATTAGTCAAGGAGCAAACGAGATAAATATAAGTGCAGTCATCAATGAAAAGGATACGCTAAGAGCATTGCAATCTATACATGCCAAATTATTGGAAGGGAATTATGTATATGAGGAATCAGCAAGCGCATCCGCGGTCGATATACGATTAGAAGCACTCAAGTTTGGAGAATAATTAGTATGTAAATAGACAAATAAGAGGTATGCATCTTTTTTTCACACTGATCAAAAAAGAAAAATACATGGATTTCCACTTTAACATTACTAAATATCAAAGTCACCACCTTCTCTGTCATCTTTATTTTTGGCACCTTCACTCAATTTTTCTTGTTGGTTGATCAACTCCTCGTATTCAACAACCATACCACCCAAAAGTTCACTAGCCAATTTGTGATACGCCAATTGAGCTTTAATCAATTCCAAAAACTCCTGTAATGGTTTGGCATTTTCAATCACATTTTGCATTATATTGATTGCATCTTCTACAGTATTGGCAAAATCATCTTCGGCATTTTCCATATCAACTCTCAATTTGGACTCCTTGGCCGGGTTGGTACAATTGGTCAAGTTATATCTGCTCAAGTCGTAATCAATTCTTTTCTCCTCCACCTTCTTTTGGATCTTGTTGGATTGTGATATTAATGAACGCAAAGTTGTTGTTAATGGTTTGTTGAATTTCAGTTTGATCAATTGATCTTGTCCCAATCTGGCATTAGCAATCTTGTTCAAATTTGATGAGTACAAGTCCAACCCTTTAATCAAAGGATCGCTTGCATCGGTACCAGACTCGGTCTCTTTGGTCAAGATACTGGCATCTGTTGCTCTACTCAACGCGTGATACAATGTTTTGGGAGGTTTAGCTTCATCACTCCCAGCATTGATCAAGGCTGCTTGTGCTTCAGCAGTGGTGGTAGCTTTACTTAAGTTGCTGAATCTGGTAGTGACATTGTGGCTAAATTCAGTAAATGATTCTTGTAAATTAGTTGGATAATCATATGACTCATTTTCATAGTTGGAAGTCACTTTCAAAACATTCTTGTACAACAGTTCAATGTTGTTGCACTTGTTGGCCAAGTCAATATATTCTGATGGCAATTGGGATATATCATCTTGATTGACTCTACCAATTCTTTCTTGGACTAATCTTGAGGTTCTTTGCGCTAATGGTACCACCTCCTTGTTGAACTCGGTGCTGATTCGATCGCCAAAAGATTTGATATCCTTGGTAAAGTTTGAGAAATTGAATGACATTGTTGATGTGTAAGGGGTTAGGTTGGCACGCTCGCTGAGATATATGTAAAATGATACGTGTTTCTCCAAAGGTTTTGAAGGGGGAGGTTGTGAGGGTTCTGAAAGGAAAAATTAATATGTTGCGTTTTTTTATTCTCGTGTTGGCTGTGACAATTGAGACGATTCGACGCTACCAAACACAACTTTATGATAGAGGCATGAGATTACGAGGTTTTAAATAAGAAAGCACGAATTACAATCAGATAACTGGCTTTTATGTAACTTTATACGACTGTATCAAAATTTGTTACCGTTGTTGTGAAACTCCAAGACAGCATCGGTCAAGCGTCTTCCACTCTCGATGATATCGTCATCATTATCAAGTGGTGCATAGCACAATCTAAAAAAGTTACTTCTTTCCAAGCTGAAATTTTGATCAACTGTCATATTATATCCAGGAACAACCAATACACCATGGCTAATGATTTTCCACAATAATTGTTTCATTGCTGAAACTACTTCATCACCACCGATGTTGCCTTCTGCAGGGTCCAAAAATTTCACCTTAAAAGTGACAAACATTCCTGCTTTGGGGTCGATAACGTCCACCAATCCCTTTTTGAAAGCTTCTGATTGGTAAATTGATTGTAACAAGAGATCCTTTCTATGTGAATATGTCGCTCTCATCTTCAATATCCAGTTCAACCACCCATCTATACCTCCCAATTTATCCTGGATTACATTGTTCACCACTGTTTGAGACAAGCCTGATGCACCTCTGTTTGCGACTTCGGCGTAATTCTTAATAGCATCGATAATTTTGGCATGGCCAATGACGAATCCAAGACGCAAACCAGGGGCGAACAATTTGGAAAACGTCTCAACTCTAATGACACGCCCAGTAGTATCGAGCTCTAAGTAGGAAGGTGTCAAATGATTGGACAAATAATCCTCAATGGTTAAATCATTCTTCAATTCTGCTGGGTCTACTTTGTCTGTGCTTGAAAATCTAGATGGGTCATATTTTGGCAATGTCAAGTAACCATATGGATCATCCTCAATGATTACAAAATTGTGTTCTTCTGCCAACTTGTAAACCTTGCGACGAAACTCAACCGTTTGAGTAAACCCAGTTGGATTTTGACCGGTGGAAATTGTGTACAATGCTTTGGGTTTTGGTAAACTAGGGTGTTCTTTGGACCAATTTTTCAACAAGTTTTCCAAATGTTCAAAATCAAGACCATCTGAATCATTTGACAAATTAATCTTGACTGGCACTGGCACACCGCCCACATTGTTTACAAATTTAAGAAATGGAGTAAAGGTGAATTCCTCAACGAGGATGACATCGCCTGGGTCCAATATTGCATCACATGCTTTATTCAATCCATCACTAGCACCTGTAGATAAAATCAGGCCCCAGTCGTCGTAAGCTGGTTTATGCGTTTTCGCAATAAAGTCTTTGGTGAATTCCAACAACGGTTCAAGACCAGGAACGGGGGCGTATTGCAATCCCCTCGACAAGTCGAGCAAATTAGGGGTTTTGGTGTGTCTCGAAATGTGAACACTAGTTGAATTTTCCTCTTCCTTTGTGTAGCCATTGTTGGCTTTTGAAGTAGAACCACTCCCATTAGCATGGCCCTGCTTTGATTGGTGCTCAAAAGGGAATTTGACCAAATTCACATCAATCGAGTCAATGGGGAAAAACCCATCATTTGGAGTACCATATGATAACAATAAAGGTTTGGAGTGCGGTTTGAACCCAGCCGGTGGTTGCTCAGTTGGCACGTTGGCAAAATGACTTGATTTGCGAGATTGTGCTCTTTTAGAAATGAATTGGGAGGCGTCAGTCATATCACAGTTGAGGGAATAGCTTTAGTTTGGGTCTTTATTGGTTTGTAACGAGTCAAAGGAGGAGAGTACCTCTTATATAAAATTGTTTCGTCAATGATGATGAAATTTGATTTGTAGATTAGTAATTTAGATTAAGGCACTTTAACGCCATACCCATTCTTTGGTCAATGTGTTCTTCTTTGTGTAACGTTCCACACTTTTTTGTTTTTTATGTCGATCCAATTCCGTCATATTAACTCCGTTGCCAAAAATAATCAGCGAGCTTTCAAGAAAGAAAAAATCGTTCATTAAACCAAACAACAGCTACATATCCATTTCTACATCATCTTCATCCTCCAAGTAATTGATACTCCTACATGCACTGTACTCGTCAATTACTCTCACCACTGACTCCTTGCACTCGCTAAGCATGTCAACCACACGCTCCATCTCCTCAGCAGAGTTGTCCTCGGCATAAGTGTTCAAGTATGCTCTTCTTTTGACGAGCAAGTCATACTGTCTTAATATCTTGTTAAACACATCTATGATGGAAGTGTTGTTAGATATCTGTATTCCCTCAAGGTGCTTACTACTCAAATAAGGTGATTTCTTGCCGTGTACTACTCCAACTGATCTAGATGTCCAGGGTACAAAATTTGTACGTGCTTGAACTTTCAAAATACCCTTTCGTATCTCCTTACGATCCAAATGAGATCCACTGATTAGATAGTTCATCAAACTGATGTATGCAATCTCTGAAGATGATGATGATGATGATGAAACACATTTATTGGTTTTATATCTATCATCTGACAATTCCAAAAACATGTCATACTCGTTGATGTAGTTGTGGTGCGACTGGGTGTTGAATGGTGCCACCGAGGTTGTGAGGAATTTCAAATCTGGTGTTGGAACCAAGCCTGCAACAATTGATTCAATCGAGCTGTACATATAGCTAGGGAATCGCATGGGATTACTCACTGATGCACTTGCAAATGCAATGAGCTTGTTTGTGCCTTGAAACGAAGTAGCATTTGATAGATCTCGATCTTGTAGCCCTCCTTGGTTGAAGACTGTATTTTCAATGTTATTCAAGGCATCATTGTGGAATACAAAAGTTGCATTACTAAACTCAATCAATCTTTTCAACGTTAGCAAACTATTGTATGGTTGTACCACAACATCACTAGTTTTTTCATTCGAAGGGAAAATGGAATTGGTGGTAATGATCTTTTTGCTGGTATATCTATCTTGTAATACTTCCAACATTTTCGACCCACATCCCAGGCCAGTACCACCAGCCACACTATGAATCAATTGAAACTGGGACAAATTGTCACATTTGTCAACTTCCTTATCTATTATATTCAAAATATTTTCAATGTGTTCTGATTCATATTTGTATCCGTTAGACCAGTTGTTGGCGGCACCATTACCATGGTTGCTAACGTGAGTATTTCTTGGATTAAGCATAGGTAGTGAATTCAATGCTTTGGTCACCACCGACGGTTCTAAATCAATGAGGATTGAACGAGGAGTATATGTATTCGAATCTGAAAGTGTAAAGAACAATTCTGGGTGGTCTTCTCGATGTAGTCGCTTGGAGCCATTGGCCAGACCCAGTGGTGAGTCTTGCAGAGAAGGATGAGAGCCAGTCTGAGAACTATTGAATGATGTATTTGGATACAGTGTTGGTGTTCCATCTTTGTTTATTCCATGCTCTAGAGCTAGTTGTTGCCAGTATTGTAGACCCACTTGATTCCCGCATTGTCCCGCTTGTATTGTAATAGTCTCGCTATAAAGCAGTTAGTATTCGGTTAGAATAGAGCTCAGTGGGGGGATAGTACATACCCTGGCATGGCACTGAAGTTGTAGTACTGGGTCAATGAGTTTGTCTACGCGTAGGATTTCTTTGTCAATAATTTTTTTCTTTGTTTGTTTGTTTGTTTGTTTACACTTCGAAAAAAAGATCAACAAATTCGAACAGCCACTAGGTGCTCAATCTATCATCACACTACCACAACTCTCTTTCTACAAAACTCTAGAAAACCTCAATGTGATAAACAACAAACTAGTGTATATGTATTTTGGTATTTGATTGTAAAAGATTAAATAACGTATAGAATTTTTTTAAAGGAAATGTAAGATAAAACAAAGAATAGTGTCAAGTACCCAAAAACGACAAAAGCAAATCAAAAATCCAGTTAAACCTTTATTGGAGCAATAGACAGCCATAGGTTAAACCAACAGAAGCATCTTCCCATATGTGTAACTATCAAGTGACCAACATTTTTTTATCTTATTCTAAATTCTGACCAGCAGTAGAAAACACTTTTATGAGATAACCAAACCATCACTCTTCCAATAACTTCCAACCTCTAATCTAACTTTGCTTGTTCGTGAATATAGTCACTTCTCTTTGAAGGAAAAAAAATTCCACGAAGAAAGGAAAAAAAAAAGACAAATGTAAAATATGAAATGTGACAACTCAAGATCTATTGACCCCTTAAGTTGATCTCTTCTTCTTCTTACACTTGCTTGGAGTACCAGTTGTAGTGACGGTACTGAATGAAGTGCCACTGAGAAGTGAACTAAGATCAGCACTACCAGTAGTAACAGTTGGAGCTGGACCACCAGTTGGAGTGGTGACAATTGATGAGGTGGTTGAAGTGTCCTTACAGTTTCCGAATGCAGCAGCCAAAGCGTTAACAATAACTGATTTAAGGGTGTCAATATTCAAGAAAGCCTTGATAAGGGATGGGATCAAACCAGAGTCAACTAAAGCATCAATCAATTCACCAAGAGTGATGGCACCGGAGGAGAACAATCTTGAAATCAATTCACCACCCCAGGTGTAGAAGTCATCATCAACAACCAAAGCTTCAACAACTTGGTTAGCCAAACCAGAGTTCTTTAATGATTCCATCAATGAGGTAAGAATGTCTTGGGTGTCTCTAGCATAAACTGGGGAGATGTATTCTGCACCCATTCTAGCAATTTCTCTCTTGTCAACAGCAGATGAAACGGCAGCAGCGTTAATACCCAACAAGTTTGCAATAATGTTTGGCAAGTTTTCGAGCCATTGGCCAACCAATTTGAAGATTTGAGCATAGAAAGCACAATCGTTGATAAGGTTTTGAATAACATCAACAGCCAATCCAGAGTCGTTTAATGATTTCAACAATGTGTCCAAGTTAATCCAACCGTTTTTGATAGCAGAAACAATAACATTAATGGTGATGTTTGACAAGGTTGGGTCGGAGATGAAATATTCAATAACACCTGGAGCCAAGTTGGTGTCTTTGATAATGGTCAAAATATCGGTGACAATTTGTGATTCTCTTTTGACAATGTCAGCTTCACTCAATAAAGATCTCTTGGTGTTGTAGTGTTCCATATTGTGGAGAGCATTGTTGGCAATATCGAACTCCCTAGGAGTCAATTCCAATGGAGCTGAAGCGGCTGGCATAGCAGCAACAGTTGAAACTGCAGCTGTGAAAAATAATGTGACTGATGCAAAGTTGAACTTCATTGCGAATGGATGGAGGTGAGATTATAGTGAAGAGACTCCTTTGATTGATGGAAAAGAAAAAAGTATAAATTGTGAAAATCAGTACTGGAATTTTCATCCTTATTTATATAAAGAAAGTTGAGTGCCTGTGGGTGCTTTGAAGGAGGAAGAACCCTTCGTCACATTCATACTCAACCCCCTGTGTTTTTGCTCTATTAACCAACTTGAGTAAATATGTAGCATGGGCTATTCTGACTCGCCATAGTCTACCTAAGCCCTTGACATGTTTATACAAGATTTAAGTTTACCCAAAGTAGAAAACCCAGAAAATATACAATGTAGAGATCTATTTTAAGAATAAGCCACAAAGCATCAATTGGTGGTAATAATTCATTGTATAAGGTTTAAATTTCGCAGCATCTCCAAATTTTTTTTTTTGTTTCCCTGTTGCAGCCACAAAAACAAAATAAAATTCTAATTCATTTACCCTTTTGGGAAATTTCTCATTCTTTGATTTTATTTTTACATTACATTTTCTAAACTGAGTTGAAACAAAACATAATATACCGGAACCCAAAGTGAACTCTCTCTTCTAATATAATGTTGTAAGACGGGGGTAATGTGCACGAAGGTACCACCTGAAGTTCTTTCTCTGCATATTCAGAGCCATTCTGCAACAGGCGATGGGGAAGACTTGACTGCACGTTGATTGCGATACAACGAATGTATCAGGACGCCTTTTATTGGAATTGCATGGATCTGAGTTGTGCAAAAGGTTCCGATATTTTAGCTCCTTTTCTTCCTCTATCCTCGTATGCACAATTCTAGAACGTCTGAAAACCGACTCGTGAATGTTGTTCCAAACCATTGTTATTATTTGCACCTCTACCCCAACTTTTCAAAGATTTGGTAGCAGGTAGCGCTCGATTTTCTTTTCCCAAATAGGAAAGTTTCAATCAAAGATTTTCTCTTCTCCTTTAAACTCTAGTATAAAGTTATACTACTCTAAGTAGTAATCCAACCACTAACGTAGCCATTTTTGACTTGTTTTCATAGTCGAAAAAATAAGCTCGAGAAGCCCCCTTTTTTCGACGCATTAACCATATGACATATTACATTATCGATTTAAACCTAAAACTCTATTATCCAATCGAATATAATATTATGTCGGCAGTAGCGGAGAAACTACATCCTTATTTGTTTTCCTTTGTTTGTTTCCCGAGTTGGAAATTAAGCTTTATTTCTACCGAGATCGTCCATTGTATAGATATTATCTGTTGTAGCAACCGAGCACCAACAATTACCACTTGTTTCAACAACTAGCAACTCTTTTAAGTTTCGAATGAGATTGAAAATTTTACTGACGATGAGCAGTGCTCTTCAATTGGTTTGTGGTAGTTAACCCCGGTTGAAGCTGCTCTTTTAAACAAGCACTTGGTTTAATCACGTGACTTGAAAATTAGGTGATGTAATTTCGTGACCACGTGTCTTGGTGTCGCTACAATCCATTACTCCAAGTGCAGAATTTTGCCTCCTCTGAAAAGGGCCAATCCTGAACCTCCTAGCTCCTTTATCATCGACTAGTAGTCTCTTGGCACTCAGTGAATTTATTTGATGTAACCTGTTTTCATAGAAATTGGCTACAAATTTTGACAAAAAGCTTCAGTTAGGCATTTGGGCAATTAGAATGTGCATACCCCACGTTGTTATATTTCAAAGTTGCTTTGTTTCACAATAGTGTTAAGGCAAGAGGGGGAAATAGGCGATTAAAGTACCGCCATCCGCTTCATCGCCTAGGAATCTGCAAATTTGATCTAATTGAGTGGCTTTCCAACACTCCAAAGTTCAGAAGTCGTACAATCTCATAAGCTCACCATTTAATTCAACATTGCAAATATCGCTCACTTCTTCAAATAAAAGGCAACGTTATGGTATTGATGAAGTAAAGACCTATATAAAATTATACTCTAACAGCTTGTACTGTCCTTAAATTGCTCTCTTTTTTTTTCTGCATTTCTTTGGTGGACTTGAAGTAGTTACGGTGCTGAAAGTGGTATCTGGAGTTGGGCTTACATCAGCAACCTTGGTGGTAGTGTCAATGCTTACAGCCGGTTCTGAAGGCAAGCCAATATAAGTGAGATCACTAGAAGCTTCAGTGGCAGCAGGAGTGGAGCTCGTATCAACAGTTGTTGGACTTAACGTTGCATCAGTAGCCGAGCTGCTCAAATCCGCTGGTGTTTCGGTGCCAACAATGGTGTCGAATATTGTGCTAAGATCAACACTTCCTGTAGAAACTGTTGGAGCTGGGCCACCGGTTGGTTTAGTCACAATTGAGGATGTTGTTGGAGAATTTCTGCAGGTACCAAGAGCAGCACCCAATGCCTTAATAACAATCTTTTGGATAGTGTCAACATTCAATAACAAATTAAGAATTGGTGGAAGCAAACCTGAGTTGACCAAATCCTCACCCAATTGTTCAAGTGTAATAGCTCCTGATGAAAACAATTTTGATACCAAGTCAGCACCAAAAGTGTAAAAGTCATCATCAATAACCAAAGCTTCAACAACTTGGTTAGCCAAACCGGAATCTTTTAATGATTCCATCAATGAGGTAAGAACATCTTGTGCGTCTCTGGCATACAATGGCACCTCATCCCTCTTACTAACAGCAGCAGAAACAACTTGGGGGCTAACACCTGCTTCAGCACTGACCGCCGTAGGTAAGCCCAGGATCAAATTACCAATCAATTTAAACATTTGCGTGTAGAAAGCACAATCGTTGATAAGGTCCTCAATAACACTAATAGCTAAGCCTGAATCGTTCAATGATTTCATCAAGGTTCCCAAGTTAATCCAACCATTTTGAATAGCAGTGATGACAACCTGTTTAGTAACACGTGCCAAGATAAAGTCAGAAATAAGGTAGTGAATGACACCTGGAGCCAAGTTTGTATCCTTAACGATGGTCAAGATTTGTGTAACTATATCTGATTCTCTTTTGGAAAGCTCAGCTTCAGTCAATAAAGATCTCTTGGAATTGTAATGTTGTAAATTGTAGATTGCATTGTTGGCAATTTCATATTCTCTTGGAGTCAATTCCAAAGGCGATGGCGCTAAAGAAGTAGCAGCGACTGTCGAGACAGCAGCAGTAAGGAATAAAGTGACTGAGGCAAAGTTGAACTTCATTGTGTAGTTGGAAGTTGTTGAAGTATTTGACTAGTGGAGTGAGTTGCTTGATGATGAGAATAGAATGAAAACTTTGATTATGAAAAGAAGGGTCAATTCCATCACTATTTATATTGTTGGAAAGCGGAGGAGCTCGTAATACCTTTGGTCCATTCAGATGGACGGATACCCATCCATTTTACAGCAAAAAGTTGGTTCTTAACCAACCTAGGTAATTTTGTAGAGCTATATATCGGCCAAGTTGAGGCGACACCTTACGTTGACTTGCATTGCGTTTACCTAAAGTAGAAAGCAAATAGGGTCCTGTGCATCGTACTTGGAAATGCCACTTTCAATTTCAACTCCAAACTTATGCATGGCATATTTGTGATGCTTGTATGGTGATACTGTGTTTTGTATTTACCCCAAAAGTAAGCTGCGAAAAATTGGAAGTAACATTGGAAAAAGGTGAACACAAAAATTAATAGAAACAATATCACCACACTGCATGGGGAAATATAATGCTCCTTTTGTACCAAAGGACATTCTGGGAGCCTTAAAGCTGAGCTACTCTAGTTCTTAGTAGCAGTTCGATCTTGCTTGGTAATGTTTGCTGCTAAAATGTTTGCTAGACCATGTAAAAGATTTTGCAGCCTCGTTGGATATCTCAGGTCTACAAACCATGCCAAAACAATGACAACTTTGCTTTCGAAAACCTTAACAATATTCGTATTGAGTTTGTCCTTCGGCGAATTCCAGATCCATCACTAAATTGCCTGTAGAGTGGGTATGTCGGCTACAAAATGCGAGTTGGAAGCGTTTTGTGTAGGTGCGGCACCAAAATTTTTTAAATTGCCCGAACTGGGAAAGTTTGATGCTTCTGCACATCTAAGTGTACAGCTCCTTGTTTGCAAGGAAAGTGTATTATCTGGATGAACCTTCTCCCTAGCTTCGTGTTAGCCTCACACTGAACACCAGGAAGCTCTGCTCTTTGAATGAATAATCGTCACTACGAGCTGGTTGACACAGTTGCAAGAGAAAAGCGAGGACAATCTCTCGTCACGCGACCAACCTACCTTGGTCGTGCCAAATGAGATGGTTTGGGGCGGCTCTGTGCATGTTCCGTTCAAAATTCCGCACTGTTTAGAGGGAGGAAATAAAATTCCCCAATCCAGGCAACTGCCTATTTGGACACCACCCAATCTAATTTGAACGAAGGTGTCTGCTTTGAGCAACGTAGCATGAGACGAATAACCCATTCAGTATTAACATAACATCAGCTCCCAATTTCTTTTAATACCCACTACATCACCTGAGCTTATGCATACTTCTTGGGGTAATATCAAAGAAGGGAGGTTTCGAAAGCAATATCGTATATCACACTTAAGTCACAAGTGGGGAGAAGTCCATCTTTTGTATTTTTTATTCTTTTGATGTATTATATGTCAATAGAAGACCAAGAAAATAGAAAATCAGATAGATAAAGTTTGTATTGTGCCTTCACTTGCATATTGACACCATCTCAAAGCCACTATATATAATAAAGATAGCGTTGTAACGTGAAACTGATAAGAAGTATATTTGAATTAACCAACTGCTAGTCTTCTTCTTCTATTGTTGATACTCATTTGACCTTTTAAAAATTGATTAATTTCATCAACATTTCAGGTCACGTGAGATCTTTTGGTTAGTTGTAGTAGTTCTGAAAAGTTCTTCATTTTTCTGCTCTTCTCCTTTTGTGTACGCAGTTGGAACGGAGTAAACTTCGGATATAACTGAGTAACTATAAAGATCCAATCTGTCCAAGAACATTCCATGCATGTTAGCTGAAGCAAAGACAACACAATTGTAGAAACAATAGTCTCAAAATTTGGTTAATCCCATTTGCACAAACCTCTGTAAAGTTTGCGTCTCTTCTGCGGAAAGTACTCTCCAAATTTTCCATACTCAGAGTATTTCAAATTGAAAGCTAGTTAATGTCCAAACACCTCAAGAATGTCCTCCACACCCCTGATTTAACGTGTTCTCTTCGCATATCCTCCATCAATTGAGATCACTAGGGATTTGGCAACACTCTAACCTTTTTATCTCCACAGGCTAGCGAACTAAACAAGAAGAACAAGCAGCTAAAGCAAAAGAAAAGCAGGATATTGAAAGAGCCAAACAAAAAAGATATATTCTTCGGCGGAGATCTAGAAAAGCCATCAAAACCGAAAACACAAAAAGAACAGGGAACAAAAAAAAAAAAAAAAAGAACAAACACTTGTGAACCGAATTTCAGTTCGTTTTCACCAAGATAACAGCCAGATTTGCTTCCTTTTCCATAATTGCCAGAGAAAACAGTCAACTACAATCTCATTCCAATTGAACTAGTTCAACAGGTAGAGGCCTTGTTTCATTGCGTTACTCAAACAAACATTGATCACCACAACGTCATCTTACAATGGCGGGTGTCTACGGAATTTTATTTATGCTTGCTGCAGCATATGCCGTGGTATTATACTTAGTTAATCTAGTACCACATGTCTCCATCAAATACGTCGGCATCCTTTCTTTAAGAGGTGTAACGATAAAATTCAAAACAACCACCGTCTATATTGGAAAAATTGCTCTTCAGATTAATGCATTTGGACCAAGGGATGAATCGTTGAAATGGCTATCGCTCATATTGGCCGACGTCAATATTACCTGTTTAAAAGATCATCAATCAAGAAAGAATAAATCAGAATCTACAAAGAAACAAACCACCACACCCTGGCATGATAAATCTATTAAAAGCCGGCTTCAATTTCATGTGCCAACCATGATCTACAACTATTTATTGCGAACAGAGCTCATCAATAAGGTCAATTTCATTATTGTCAGAGCCTCGGTTTACCACCAAAGCACGCACGAGCATTTTTGTGCATCCTTGGAGTTTACAAGATTGGAGGCAAGGATTTCCAAATGTCATAACCTTAGAGTTACTGCCACTTTATTCAATGGATTGATATTTGAAAACGAAAACAAGGACAATAAACTTGATTTGTTTCGAAATGTGGAATTTTACGTTGATTGTGTAATTATCACCGCATGTGATGTGGAACGAGCCAATAAAATTAGGATTAATTTTGAGGAGTTTAGAACATCCTTGTCAATTGGAAGACTAAACATTCCCATGGAGTATATTCGGTCAACAAATAGACAACAGAAAAGCGCGAAAACTGAATCAACGAGAGAACCATCAACCCCTGTTGAAGATGATTCTGCGAAACAAGTTACAAATGTGATTCAATATAAGCATTTGTTACAAGACTTGTTGTCATTGTACTCGCTAACAGAGATCCGGCTCGAGGATTTCACATTGTCCTACAAATCCGTCTCCCTCAATCTTTCAAATTTTGTCTTTTCGTTGGAAAAGGTTGTTAGACCCACAACGACCTCGACATTAAAACTACAACTTTATGTGACATCGTTTAAGTTTTATCACTTGGAAACAAAATGCATAGAATTGCCATCGGGAACGGTTTCTTACGAAGTGTGCCCCATGGAAATTCTCAGGGTTTCTCAAGTGTTGCTCGACCTTGATGAAAAATCACACCAACGAATAAATTTTGACTTTGCCATAACATTGACCAACCCAGTTTTTGATGTCTACTACGATCAAGAAGATATATTGTTTGGATTGCTTCGAGATAAGATGATGCGTAAACGTATGAATAAAATGAGAACAGCTGCCGGTGTGCATCGAAAAGAAGAAGCAATGAAGAAGTTGACACTTGCTTCAAAAATGTTAAAAGACATATCAACAAAGATTGTGATTGTTGATACTGTAGTAAATGTGCACTTGCCACGAATAGGACTGACTAGGGACGATGTTTTCAATCGTCATTCTAATTCCAACACCAAAGTGACCTTTGCTGTAACCGATCTAACACACAAGGTATTTACTAAATCACAAATGAAAATTGTCAAGGGAAGCGGGAAAACACAGAAGCACACTATCAATTCGTTTCTCAAGATCAAAAATCTCAAAGGTGAAGCAGATGGTAATTTGGCTCAATTCACAAAAGTCAATTTGCTTCTCGCATATGATTTGGATCGCTTGAAATTGGCCATTAGATTGTCAAGCAAAGCAATAAATTTCAGATCCGTCAATGATATTTTCTTCTACTTGGTGAGACAGTTCCGCAACCGTCAACGGATCTACTTCAACAAGAAATTCGTAGAGTGGATGAAATCTTTTGAAAGAAACGGTGCACCTGATCAACCAAACAAAGCTGAACGTTTATCATATGGTGACTTAAATAACCCGATTGGTGAAAACCAAGAAGATGAGCTTATCAAGATTTTCAAAGTATTACCACCATACGTATCCTCAATCAAGGTTGATTTATCGTCTTTGACATTCGACATAAAAAGTAAGGAAGAGTTACCGAGTCAAAAAATCTATGACTACCGGATTGGAAAGGAAATCGATTTGAAAGATTATCGACGTGGTATTTCACTAAAATTGGCTGACCTTTCTGCCATCTATAAACTTTCGCGTGAAGAGGTTCAAATTTCGATCGGTTTAGTGCAAGCTGCCACACTCAGTGAGTATGCCCAGGAGTACTTGATTTCGAACGACAAGGTTGATGAGTCACAAACGAGTGATTCCGACTTTGATGATGTGTCAACTATAAACTCCTTGGATTCAACGCCCACAGATACCAATGCTTACGACTCAGATGGCTTAGGCAACACCGATACTTATGGTGTGAACAATGTTCTTGCAATCAAGAATATCAATATTGTTAATGAAACGTCCAAATCGGAGGATAGAGATCCTAACAAACTCATATTAACAGTTCCCGAAGTCGATGGACACATTGACACATTTTTCCTTTGGTGCATTTTCTACGCCAAGACCTTGCTTCAAAGATTTGCCCCCACCGTCGAGTCGAATTGCACAAAGGAGCAAATAAAGCAAATCACTGGTCCGAAGAAGAAACTCAAGCTTGATGTATTGTTGGAGTCTGTAACCATTTCGGTGAAGCTTCCACACAATGTGGACGTGCTTATTGAATTTGACCGTTCAAGGCTACAAAATGTTTTTGTTTTGAAAAACGCTGATGTTAAGAATATTCGAATGTACGTGGTTCATCCAAGCACAAAATTGTGGGCAAGAATAGTAGTGATCAAAGAGGCCAATTTTAGCATTGATGTGTCCAAAACCTTACATGAAGCTTCATTTGAATTGCAAACAAAATCCATTTTGTTCAATGTGCCAAACAAATTTGCTATTTATACTGTCATTGACAATACCATTTCTCTCGTCAAAGCGATAAAACAATTGCTGCATAATTTCAAGCATTTCAACTATGGCATTGACAACTTCGAGCGCGTGTACCCTGTGGCAAAGGATGCGATGGTGTTTCCTCATGTTAGGATCAAGACATCAGTATTGGGTCTCACACTTGAAAATGATCCATTTGAAAACGAATTGGCAATGATTTATGAATTGGGTACAATTGAGCAACGTGTGAGAAGGAGAAAATTGGAGGCGTTTGAAGCAAAATGTCAGGAAATCAGAGCCAACGTACAACCTGATATCGAGGAACAAATAGAGTTGACTGATTTGCCAAGTCCCGCATTGGGTGGTCGCAAGGGGCTGTCTAAAAAGGGTTCCGCCTCTACTAAGCAAAAGATGCAAAGTCCTTTGAGAAATGAGGCGACGTATCATGAAGATTCCACGTCAAACGAGCCGAGGTCAAGTAACGAAAGTGGAAGAACAAAATTCAGAGGCACTTTCTTAAAGATGAGGCGTAACCATTCTCATCGTAAGCATCCCAATGGAGCTCCAATCGAATCAGACGTGGAGAACGATACTAAACCAAAATTGACGAAAGCTCAAGCTGAAGAGGAAATCAAGCAAGCTAAGGAGAGATTAGATCACAACTTTTCACTCTCATGGATGAGAAAGTTTAAAGCTTTCAAAGACGTACGTAACAAGAATTGGAAGGAAAGAAGAGAAGAAGTTTGGGGTCAGGATGATCCAACAGATATTATGAAGTCTAAATATGACATTGTCGAGTATGCTGATGGGCCTACTTTGACTGCGGCGTTGTTTCAGGATGTGGACTTGACATTGGATAAGTTCAAAGGGGGAGATATTGACGAGTTTTTGTACAAGTATGCAAAGAAACAACCGAAACAAAAATACTCAATCTTGGTTCCTTTGTATATTGATTTAACGGCAAGGAATTTCCACATGCTTTTGAAAGACTATCCTTTACCTTTGGCGTCATTTCCTACAAACAGCAACCCACAAGTTCCTACTGTTCATATCAAAACAAACCTCGTGGTAAATGAAAATCTATATCACAGAAAGGAAGAGTTACGTTACATTTATGTCCCATTCTCATGGGCTGTATTTGATAACGGGGTATCAGACAATTTCTACTCTGTCTATATCCCCAGGACCTTGACAACAGTCAAATTTGCCGCCGATTTTCAGTGTAATTTAAACACTGATCGTGCTTGTATTGTGGGGTGGTCCAAATCGTACCAACCTGCATTGAGCACTATGGGCCAAGCATTTGAGAACTTTTCTAAACCCGCAATTGACGATAGTCCAATTGGTATTTGGGATAAATTACCATTAATGATGCATGGTAAGTACAAGTTCAACATTGCGAATGAGCTTTGCTTGCATATGAAGAGTGGTAGATCTCCATACAAGTTGGTAGGGTTAAACTCGGGGTTTGTTTTCAATTGGAAAAATAATGTCGATTTAACCATTGATGGAACAATCGATCCTAAGAGATTGGTTGTGATTACAAGTGATGATTTTTTGTTTGCTGTTCCAAATTATTCAGTGCACGAAAAGCATACATGGAGTTTATATTACGATGGTCATGCTGATTTTGCACCAACCAGCGACCCCGAGGGAAAGAAGTACCACAAAAGAGTCATTAGGCTTAGCTCCAATGATAGGGTCGAGTGGTGTTTGGGAATGATGTTTGAAAGGAATAAGCATTTTTCGCATAGACTTTCAGACCAAGAGGAAAGGACTTCAGAGTTTTTACCTCATTATAAAGTCCAAATCACCAATCCTGCTAACGAATATCACCCTGATTCTTACGATGGGTATAGAGCTGACTATGTTCATATGGCATTATCTGTCATCTCAAAGTCCCATAACGGTCAAGCATTCAACGCAGCATTCTTAACTCCGTTGGCTTTCCATCATTTCTTCTACTGGTGGGACACAGTGGCCCACTACTCACCAACACCCGTGAGACTGGGGAAACTATTCACGAATGGAGGAAAGAAGCCCAAGATCAAATTGAGTCCTCACTTGTTTACTGTCAAGTATCAAATGATTTTTAACCCTGTGACCATTTCGCACTTGTACATTCATTCAAGTAACGAGTTACACGGGAAAAAGAATAGGGTTGCGTTTACTGGGTTGAAGGGTAAGTTTGACGTTTGTGAAATAGATTTGCACCAAAGGAAGGAGTTGTTGACATATGTCAACCAGAAGTTGAACAAACGCACTCAAGTGAAGCACTTGAAAATGAATCAAGCTGAGATCAATGTTGAAAGAGCTGACGTGAGGATTTTGAATGCCTTGTTTCCTGATCAATCAGTGAGTGGACGTTTATTGTCGTACTTGACAGGCGACAATTCTTCTGATAACCTGGGAAGTCATCATCATGGGCCAATGCATTCGTCAAAGTTTTCAAAATGGATTGAGAGTGTGGAGGTACCCGATGGAGATCTATCATGGGTGGACCCAGAAGACTTTATTGAGTTGGATGTGAATGAGCCGTTATCGGCATACCCAAAGATTAAGATTTTCCCGTTTTTTGCTACTCCAAAACTCAGCTATTTCAGGGAGTTTACATTACGTGAAGATGGACCGTATCCCTTTGGGAATGAGACTATACACAATTGCTTGATGGATACCGAAAAACCTAGTGGTGTCCAATCTCGTATTTTGTCAAAGCGTGTTGAAACCCTTAAGCGTGAGTTATCGAGGAAGCAACATGAGCTCAGCCGTATGAAATCTCAAACTCAATCCGATCAGAATTTGCGAGACGTGGAGATCGATATTCAACTATTGCAAGATAAAATTGATGTCATTGATGAGGCACACAAGAATTTCACCGAGGAAGATTTGAAAATGACCAACAATTTTGATGATCCAGATAATCTCACAGCATTACTGAAACAACAATCTGGCTTATCGGCTTACTCTAGTCACAGGGACAAAAGTGATCTTGTTGAGGCAGCTAATTTTGTAGCGATTGCCGAGTTTCATAATCGGTTTATTGTGCACAATTTACAAATGAAATGGGATGATGATATAAAGGTGTACTTTGAAAGCTATTTGGAAAGAATTGGTGACAGAAGGGATCATGTTTACTACATGACCAGAATGGCAATTGATCTTGTTCAGAATGTTATAAGTGAAGGGGAAAAAGTTGAATCAGATGACTTAAATTTTACAGATCGAACTTTTACTAATTTCAAAGGCGGAATCGAAGCGATGGAGGGATTTACAGAAGCTTTGGATGTGGTTCAAAATCCAGATGTCGAGGAAGCGGAGCACAAGTATTTGATCAAATTGATCCACCCACAAATACAAATGATTAGCAAAAAAGCACCTGACACCACTGTTATTGTCACTTCTAGAGATTTGGATATCAAAATCGTCGACATTAATCAGAAGGATTTGGTGAACGTTTTAACAGATAGTTCGGACACGACTGCGAAAGTTGAGTCAAGAATTGGGGTTTTATTTAGAGAGGAGCAGATTTTCGTTGTGTCTAAGGATGACTTGTCACACTCGGACTTGAGATCAAAGTTTGCTAAAGGAGGGTACATGAATGCAACTTCTAGTTGGCCACCATGGTTTGAATGTGAAGTATGTTATAGAGGAGCATGGGCACAAGAATACCTTGTTGCCGAGAGAAATACCGTGGCCCTTGTTTACAAAAAGCCCAATAATTTGTTCCTCAATGCAAAGAACTTACAACGTCACAACGAAGTTGTTGTTTTCATCAACAAGTATGTGGTAAATGCTACGTCTTCTCAATATTCAAGCATTTTTTACGTTGTTACAGAGTTGTTACTCTCAGGAGATAAAAAGGATAGCCTCCAGTCCAAATTGTCGAAAGTTGTTTCGCTTACTGATGCAAGTGACTTTAAAGGATTGGATACTAAAGTGAAGAATTTACAAACCACAATAAGAGAATTTAATGACTTGGTTCTAACATTCCATCAACGAGGTGCAACCTTGAACGAAACAGAGCAAAAACATTTGCAGATTATTGAATTGGAGATGGAGAAGCTGAAGTTGGAGTTGATTTTGATTATGAAGCTATTGGGCACTAGGAACAAATCCAAATCAAAAGAAACAACCAAGTTTTGGCATATTTTAACCGACCAAGTGATTTGGCACTTCCTTACTGATGACAGACAGCCATTTATAGATATTGCATGCACGGGAATAGTGTTTTCGCGTGTTGAATCCATTGACGGAGCTAATCATAACGACTTTGAAATCAAAATGATGCAAGGGTTCAACCTACAGGAGAATAGCCAATTCCCCATTCTTTTGTCGCCATTGTTACCAAAGGGCGCTTCAGAGTTTAATGATGAAGGGAAACCAATTATTAAAATGACATGGGATCTTCTGGCGTTGGTCGGGGGTATACCAATCATTAAACATGCAAAGTTGGATGTTCTTCCATTGCGATTCGAATTGGATTACTCAACAGCGAAATTGCTCCAGTCATATTTGTTTCCCAAGGATGACGATCTGGAACTCGATGATAGTGACGACTCTGATGACTCTAGTGATTTCTCATCTTCGGATGAAACTTACAATGATGCGTCAGAACAGTCCTCATTGATGACAAACGAAACGACGCATTCGAAAAGCCCATGGAGAAAGTTTTTATCCAAGCGCAAGCCATTGACTCCGAAGATCAACTCGGAGAGAGGTATGGATACTCCGTTCAATGGTGGTACTTCCAGTCCGGCTAGCTCAACCCAAGGCTCTCATGAATCCCATTTGTTCAGCTCTCAAAATTCGGCATTACTTCGAAGGAAAGACAAGACGACAAGCACCAAGATCACAAAACCGGGTAAATACAATTCCAATAATGATGTCTTGGACGACGAGATTGAGACCTTGATTGCACGTTCATTGAAATTCAAATCCATAATTGATGTTGAGATTTCCAACTTTGATTTAATGGTGAGTTTCCTGGGTCCAAAGAGTTTACACTTGTTGAACGTGAACCAGTTGGTGTTATCGATTCCAACTTTACAATATCAGTACAAGATTTGGTCGGGCGAGGATTTTACAGATCGATTGAAGAAGGATATCATAAAGGTCATTTTGCAACATACGGGTAAAATTTTGGGTAACAAATTCCAGTACAAGAAGAAAATGACAAGCTCCAAACCGTTGAAGCAGATTTCAAGTTATGAGGGGTTTATGACCTTGGAAGATCTACAAGATCTGGGCAATCAAGATGATGGAATACATCTTACACCAGAAACTTCAAGGGTTCGTCATAGTAACCACGTTCGAAGTAACCATCATGTTGTCAGGCATGGCCCTGCTAACGAGGAAACGTATAAAGCATACTTGGCCGGCGACAGAAATTTAGAGAATGTTGTTTCTAACGCCAGTGAAGACAAAGTTGAAGGTGACGTAGATGCGCCCTGATCCGTTAAGTGTATAGTGTTGTTCAATCAAAGTGTGTGTTTTTATAGAAGGTATTCGTTTCGTCTGTGTTGTAGCTATTGGCATATGGTTCATTACGTAATGCCGGGATCTCCCTGTTTTTCACTTTCGGCTCTTTTTGTGTTGCATTTTCCTTCTGCATTTTATGTCCGTCTGGGCTGTTTCTAGGAAGAAAAAACAGAACAGAGGACAATTGTTTAAAAATAGCTCGCGTATTGGAAGGTGTTAACCGAACCAGATAGAACTATTATACCTATTCGACAACCACGACGTATTGACATTACATACAACTAGCTAGGTCAATATACCGAATTGGCGATCTTCTCATTTTCTCATCACACAATTATCCACAGCCGACTTCAAAAATAGTCTTTGTAGAAATGGCATTCTTTGAAAGTTTAAAAGACAAAGCTATCAATACCTTTAATGAAGTGGTTTTGAATAAAGAGGTCGGAGGAGACGGATTGACCAAAGAACAAAAGTTTTGTCAAAAGTTTCAACTTCCGGAGGAGGAGAGAATCATTCAAGAATCTAATGTTGTTATACAATACAGATCAGACTATTTAGAACCCAGTTCAAAGTCCAAAGGACCTCAACGATACCGTGAGCTTGAAGACGATGATTTTGAGCTTAACTTTCAAGGCAAGCTATATCTTACCCAGCACTTTTTGATTTTTAGAGACAATCAAGATCCAAGAGATTGTTCATTCACATTGCAATTATCTACCATCAAGAAAGTGGAAAGAGAATCAGCTTCGTTTGATTATAACTTTGTGTTGTCATTGACTACTGTGAGCAGGTTGCACATCAAATTTTACTTTAGTGGTGGGATCAGATCCGACAATGAGAGATTTGCTCAATGTTTATCAATGACATTGAAAAAGAACCAAACAAACATTAAAAAGCTTAAACCATTTATCCAAACATGTTATTCTGAGTACATTTTATCAAAAAATAAAGTATCGAATGAAGATATCGAGCATGCTCCTCCTGGTGGGTTAGGATTGAAGTTCAAATTTCCAGGGAATGCCAAAGAGTCCAAGGATAAAGTTAAGCTTAAATTATGGTTTGATTTTTTCAAAGAAAATGGTCGAAACCTATCATTGATCAAGACACCAATGTTTTATAAGTTGATTAGAGTTGGTTTACCTAATAGATTGAGAGGGGAGATCTGGGAATTATGTTGTGGATCGATGTATTTGAGATTAGACCATCAAGAAGAATATACCAAATTGTTGACTGACAACCAAGGCAAAAAATCGTTTGCAATCGAGGAAATTGAAAAAGACTTGAATAGGTCGCTTCCCGAATATGCTGCTTATCAGAGTTCAGAAGGTATAGAAAGTTTGAGGAAAGTGTTAACCGCCTTTTCGTGGAAAAATCCCGAAGTTGGGTATTGCCAAGCAATGAATATCGTTGTAGCAGCATTGTTGATATACATGTCGGAGGAACAAGCATTTTGGACTTTGAATGTGTTGTGTGATAGAATCGTACCGGGATATTATTCCAAAACAATGTACGGAACATTACTTGACCAGAGAGTGTTTGAGTCATTAGTGGAAACAACCATGCCAGTACTTTGGGAACATATTTGCAAGAATGATATTCAATTATCTGTTGTTTCATTGCCATGGTTTTTGTCATTGTATTTGTCATCTATGCCACTAGTGTTTGCATTTAGAATATTGGATATTTTTTTCATGCAAGGACCCAAGACCTTGTTTCAAGTTGCCTTGGCCATCTTAAAGATTAACGGTGAAGAGTTGTTGAAAACAGAAGATGACGGAACTTTTATTTCAATCATAAAGGAGTACTTTCTTAGTTTGGATACATCAGCACATCCCAATTCACCACAATTAAAGTATAGAAATATCACCAAGTTTCAAGACTTGCTTTTGGTGTCGTTTAAGGAATTTTCCAACATAGATGAAGAAACTATTCGCCTGCATAGGGCCAAACACAGAGATACAATTTATCAGAACATTTCCACTTTTGTCAAGCGCACAGAGATTAGACATTTGCCAAAAACACCAAACATACCACAAAGTACCATCGATGTTTTATATGATAGGTTTTATTCACAAGTGGAAGCATCAAACATCACCAAGGGTTCAGGTTCAAGTACGATTGATTTTAAATCATTTGTAAAATTTTTGTCGGAGGTTTGCGATTGGGTTGATGACACTGACATTGATTCGATTCCTGACAATCATTTTTTGCACAGATTATTCAACCACTGGGATTCAGAGAACCAACATGCACTATCGTTTGCTGACTTGTTGGTGGGATTAAATTCATTAGTTGAACCTGATCTCATGACGGCTATATCCAACTTTTACAACCTTTATGATACGAAACATAACAACAAAATTGACCGAGAAGGTATATTGCAAATCTCGGAAGATCTATTGTACATAACTAAGCCTTGGACAGAGGGACGGTTGCTTGATGAAATTACCCGTTCAGCTATCGAAGACGAAGTTGCAGAAGCTGCTTCGAAAGTGCAATCGGAAAAGGGCGAGCTACTACAATCTCAAATTGATTCAATCAAGGAGAAACTTGTTGTACAACAAAATGAAAGGTACCTACAAGCAGCAAGCAATTTTATCAATCGCGCATTCGAGTATGCCCAACCAGTGGAGGAGGAACTACTAATCAAGGATTTGGTTATCCAGGACAAGGAAAAGAGAAACAAGGCGTTGGATCCATCGCATCCATTGTATATCAATGTTGCTACATTTCGTATGGTAATTTTAGCTGAGCCAAGTTATGAGCTTTTATTCTCAAGAGAGTGGATGTTGGAGTTGGGTCGACCATTGGATGCCAAGGTCAACCCAATGAGATCAATGCTCGATGCGCTTTTAGCTGATGGAAAGAAGGTTGCCAACAAGGTGAGAATGAGACTGGATTCAAGAGAGGAGGAGGAAAGAGATGATGATTTTGGTGTGATATCGATTGATGAAAAAGAGAAGAATTTGCTCTTGGATATTTAGAATTTAAATGCGAATGGAATTCTTTGTAAGTTTTCATCTCTTTTATATTTATTGTTATTACAACAAGAGAAGAGAGATAGAAGCCTACATTAAAGCCTAAATAGTTGAGAATTGTGCAAAAGAAAAAGATAAGAATTGAACTAGAAAAGTCTACTTGGCTATACACCAGAATATCATCGTCATTCTAGTTTCTCTTAAATAGCTTTTTAAGTTTACCACCCAATTTCTTTTTTTGTGGAGATGACTGAGCAGCTGGTGATGGTGCAGCCACTGGTGAACTATCCAGAACTGCTGCTGGAAGTGCTGCCGCTGGCATGTCATCATCATCATCCGAGTCATTAAATCTTGATTTGAACCCATTTTTCGAAGGGCCAGGAAGATCTCTCAAAGTGGTCCTCCCCTGCAGTGGTTGTGGTTGTGATTGTGGTTGATGCTGCAGTGGTTTTGATTGTGGTTGTAGATGGTGACGTTGTTGTTGTTGTTGTTGTTGTTGTTGTTGTTGTTGTTGTTGTGGAACATGTTGCTCTCTATTTGGACTTCTAGCAGGAACATCGTCATTGGGTTCCTTTGAAAAAGAAGATTGTCTTTTCAGAGGCTGAAATTGAGAAAAGGGCCTTGATTGTGCTTTTGCATAAAGATCTGATACGGAAACACCCTTCAGTTGTTGACGTTGTGGTTGATGTTGCTGCTGCATAGGGCCAACCATTGATTGTGGCCTCATTGACATTCTGAATTGTGATGATGGTGGTGGTTGCTGCTGTGGATGTTGTTGTCTCCTCAATGTCTGTTGACTCAATCTCTTGGCGGGTGCCTTTTGGAATTGAGGTGTGGTTGAAAACAGCGGATACGCACCACCACCATGTTGTGAGTTCAACCTGGTGTTTTCTGCTGTAGTTAATGACAAATATGCTTGTTTAGCGGCATTGCTGTTTATTGTTGCATGTGATGGCTGTGGTGGTGCCGCTGGACCTTGTTTTTGAGGAAGTTGTGCAAAGGAGCTTGACGACTTCATTGCCGACTTGATTGGTTTCTTTGTTGAGTCATTTGAGTAGACAGATGATTTTGAGCTCAGCGCGGTAGCAACTGCTGGAGGCAACAACGTGTCGGCACTTTCGACCTTGCTATTGATGGTAGCTGCGTTGCGGTCATCATCCGCCAAACGTGGCTCAACAATTAGTGGAGGCTCCTTAGAGTCTTCGTATTGAGCAATAACATTCATTTCCTCTGTGGCATCAAGTCTATCAGCTTCTTCGGTAGCCCAGTTTCTTGATTTGTTCGTGGGATCAACTTCATCATCTTTGTCACTAACTACTTCGATATCACTTAATTTTTCCAACTCGGAACCAGGTGGTGCATTTTCAGCATTGTCAACAACTACCGCCACACGAATATTGTCATCAATATCTGAACCATCAACAGAGCTTGAATGATCACTTATCGAAGAAGAAGCGACAATCTCACCCACAGAGACAACTTCATTCTCAGATGAGTCTGTTAGCTCATCCTCGTGACTCTGTGTATTGGTAACTGACTTTTCCGTAGGAAGATTTGCACTAGCTTGCTCTTCATGTTGATCTACCATCAATATTTCCTCATCCTTTTCCTCTGCAGCAAGATTTTTCTTGTCCAACTCGTCCACAGCCTTTGTTTTTTCAATAATAGGAACATATTCATCGTCCAAACTACTGGAGAATTCTTTTTTGTTTTCTATAGTGTTCTTTTCAGTCGACGACTTTTCAAATTCCTTCTGTTTGCGCTCATTTGCTAAATTCTGCTCCCTCAACCTTTCATACTCCAATCTCTTTTCTTCGAGTTCCTTTGCCAATTGCTTTTCGTGTTCAATTTCCTTCTCCAATGCTCTTAGTTTAGCTTCATGGGCTTGGTTTGTATCGACTTTTCCCAAAGATTCTTCCAAATTGACGTCTTCACTCATTGATTGCATCTTTGATGGGGTGCTGACATTTCTCACTTGTTGTGCTGGCCTCTGTTGCAGTCTGGTATTCAATGAGCTTGCTCTTGAGGGGGGTTTCTTGTTGGCAATATTGCGCAATGAACCAGATCTCGATGATATAGGATTCAATCTCATAGAATTGCTTCTAGCCACTTCTTTTTGGAAAGTTGATTCTGGTACCTCAATAATTTTGATCCCTGTGGGACTAGGTACATATTTTTTGACCATTCGAACTGGGGGAGCCACTTTAGGTTGACCTTGCGATTTCAGATTTGCTGTGGGCAATCTAAGATCTTGCATTTTTGCTTTATTGTTCAAGTACACTTGAGTTGACTCTTCAGTAATCTCATCTAGATATGAATCATTGAAACTATCGTCAATATCGTACACTTCAGGGTGGTGTGAATTATAGTAAGCCGCAGCTTGGCTGGAATTGCCTCGATTAGATCCCTGAGATGAGAAAGATCCATTTGAAAAGCGTCTTTGAGAAGCTGTATGCGTCGGTGGTGGTTGAAGCTGAATATTCGATTTCGATCCTCTTTTCAAAAGACTTCCATTTGAGCTGTTCAAAGATGACACCCTCTGTTGTGAAGTATTTGGCTGCTGATATTGAAAAGATGGTGAGCGTGAAACACTTTGGTTTCCCTTTTGTTGCTTCATAGCATTACCAATCGTCAAAGCAGCAGCTAAAGCTCCCGAATTAGGCTTGTTTGTGTTGTTGGTGTTTTGGCTCACACCAGTGTAGGCTGTGCCGTGTGAAGATCTCGAGGACCTATTTCTTGAAAACATTGCACGTTATCCCAATTGGTTCAATGAATATCAGATCTATAAGTTGGGGGGTAGCTAGAGGGTTTGTATTGAAATAAAAGTTGAGATGCTTTTGTCGAATGCAATATATTTTTAGGTTGCGATCCCAAAAGGAGAGATTTCCGGGAAAAAAAAATAGAATTAGCAGAGAGAGAGAGAGAGAGAGAGAAAGAGACAGATGAAATTTGCCATTTTGTGCCATTATACACGAACAAGTAACTAAAAATACTGGCGCAGTTTGAAGCAACCAGAGGAAGAGCAAGTTGGGCGAGCCTTAGCCCACAACGAGTAAAGGAAGTGTAATATCAAACGGTTTTCCTTGCAGCAAGTGTGTTAATTTAAAATGGAGAGTGTTCTTGTATTCAAGCGCCCCCTGTCTTCAAATACCCAGCGCATATCTCCTCGATGACGCCAGCGTCAACCTGTTTAGCCCCAATAAGTTCGAAACCCAAGTGCCAGCTTGTTGACCATTCTTTACTAGTAATCCCAAGACAGGACGAACTGACATTAGAAGTCCCGTCAAAAAGAATCCCTGCAATAGCGGTAGCACAATTTGATCTTTGATGATGGCAAATATCACTATTCTCGGTGTTATTGGTTTCAAAGGTTTCGGGTCTTCCAAATAATCTTCCTCTTCCTTATCCAAGTTTTCATTAAGTAACTCGAGCTCACCATCAGTCAATTTAGGCAAAGGATTGTAATTCTTCTTATTGAAAATGGAGTGTTTTCCCTCAATTTCTTTATTTCCAGCGTAGGTGTTTAGTTGTCGCATGAACGACTGCTCAAATCTTAAATCAGGTATAGTATATGACATTGATAGGATCGTGTGCTTTGGAAATGTGTAGGTTCGGTAGGGTGTAATAAAGTCAACAGAGAAGATTAAAGTTCAGTTGAAAAAAAAAAAAAAAAAAGTTGGAAAATAAACATCCTCGACCATTCAAGGTATACTACCAATCACACATAACTTACCTACATCATGGAGCGAGAACAAGGACCATCCATCACTATACGAGAACGAGAGTTGGATAGAGTTGATTTTGTTTTGGGAAATGTCGATTTGTCAGTAGCCAACGCCCTCAGAAGAACCATGCTCGCTGAAGTACCCACATTAGCCATCGACTTGGTCGAGATTGATGTCAACACATCAGTTCTCGCTGACGAGTTTTTGGCCCATAGACTAGGGCTCATACCGCTTGTTAGTGAAAACATAGAGAATTTAAAGTATTCAAGAGATTGTACCTGTGACAACTACTGTCCCCAATGTTCAGTGACATTAGAATTGACGGCTAAATGTGATACAGACTCAACCATGAATGTTTACGCCAGTGATCTTTTCAAGCCACCGAGTCCTTACCTGTTAGGTACGCCTGTGTATAGGGACCACATGGAGAGAGGCCCTATCATTTGCAAGTTGAGGAAACATCAAGAATTACGTCTAACTTGTATTGCTAAAAAGGGAATCGCAAAGGAACATGCAAAATGGTCCCCGTGTGCTGCTATAGGGTTTGAATACGACCCCTGGAACAAGCTAAAGCACACTGATTATTGGTACGAAGTTGATGCTAACGAAGAATGGCCTAAATCGAAAAATTGTGATTGGGAAGAACAACCTGACCCTGAAGAAAAATTTGATTACAAGGCAAAACCTAATGATTTTTATTTTGATGTGGAAACAGTGGGAAGTTTGGCTCCCAATGATGTTGTAATTCAAGCTATCAAAACATTGCAAGAGAAATTGGCTTCGGTTGTTATAGAGTTAGACAAGGATAAAGTAGAAGGAGGTGATGTTCCAGATGGTGGGTTCACCACTTATGGAAGAACAGACTATGGACGTGGTGGAGAGACGCCAATGATTGGCGGTGCCACACCATATGGCGGAAGCACTACTTCCGGCAACTCTAGTGGATACGGTGGAGGTACATGGAATTGAAAATAGGGAATATATAGGGTGTATAGAGTTCAATTATTTTTTTGATTCCACTTTATCAAATCATCAAACTTGACGAGTTTGCCTCCAAAGATATCAAGGGCACTACCAAAAGTCAAGTCGACTTTCCCATTACTCAAGCTTTTAACAAGCTCAAGATCTTCGATCGACTTTGCCCCTCCAGCGTAGACTATTTTACCTTCAAAGTTGGGAGGGCACCAGCTACCCAAACTGGAAACCAACTTTTCATCAATACCTTTGCACAATCCTTCCACATCGGCAGCGTGTATTAGCAACTCGTCACAGTATTTACTCACATTAAACAAAAAGTCTTGGCTCAATCGGTTACCTGTAATTGTTTGCCATTTATTCATTGCCACGTACCAAACAGTCCCACTATCGTCGTTGATGATAGTTCGACAACTCAAGTCCACAATTAGGTGCTTCTTACCGACTTTATTGCTAATAGTCTTCAACTTGTCAAAATCGAGCTCCATTTTATCTGTCTCTTCATTTTTGGAAAAGAGCCAACTGGTGATAATGACATGCGACGCACCTTTATCGACCCATCCTTGTGCATTTTCCAAATGGATCCCTCCGCCAACTTGTAAGCCACCAGGCCATGTCTTGCATGCCAATTCAGCAGCTTTATCGTTTTCTGGATTCAGACCGAGCTTGATCACATGACACCCTTGAAGGTTATTCTCAGAATACAACTGAGCGTAATATGACGATGGTTTCGTCAGTACAAAATTCTCTAACGTTTTGGATGTGTTTGCAGTGGAATTGACATCATCTTGGGTTAAAGTGCCTCCTACTATTTGTTTGACTTGACCTGAATGGATATCTATACAACCTCTGAACTTTGTCATCGTGGGAGCTAATCTTTTGATGCTGCTTTCTTTTTTTTTTTTTTTTCGTAAACCTCATGAGAAGATCATCTTACAGTTTGTTTCTTCTTCAACATGAGTGAAGAAGATGCAGAGTACAGAAGAGCATTGGAAATACAAAGACGAAATTTCGAGGCCCAGTTTGGGTCTATTGGTGACCTTGGGTTTGATGATAAACTAGATGAGGTGGATCAAGATGAAAGCTCATTACTGGAAGATTCTGAGGAAGAGAATAAATTCGATGGGTTTACCAGCGAGGGTGAAGACTCTTCTGAATCGGAAGAGGAGATAACGTTCAGCGAGGACAATCCACCCAAACCCAAGGTAATCAAGCTCAACACAACCACTTCAGATGTACCCCACCTTGTCCCATCCAAAATTGAACGAAAGTTACTAAAATCAGGAAGAGCAGCAACACTTGCTGAGATTGAGAATGTCACTAAACGTGCCTCCAAGCAGACACTCAAGCAAGCAAACAAGACGGCAAAAGAAGAGGCTGACAATCTCGAAAATGACTTAAAATTACAACGATTATTAAAAGAGTCTCACATATTAGCCAATAACGTAGATCCCCAATTCAGTGGAGCGGATCTAACTTTGAAAACGATTGATTTCGAAGACCCCACAGGCAAATCTCGTAAACGAGTGCTATCCTCACGACTCCAGGAATTGTCCACCACTAACTTAACAAAAGACAAGAAACTAGAATCAATGCCAATGAATATGCGAAAGGGAATGATTGCAAAACGAGATGAAAAGATAGCTAAGTACGAGAAAGAAGCACGCAATGCGGGAATTGTGCTATCAAAATTGAAAAAGGGACAAGTTAGAGACTTGAATGCAGGAAGAGGATCAACTTCATCAAGTGAACGATTAGGCGCTGGTAAGAAGCACAATAAAGTAACAAAAAGACCGCGTGGGTTGAAGATTAACGGTGTTGGTAAATCAACTAGAAACGGATTGGTTATATCGCAAAATGACATTGACCGGATCAATAACCAGGGGAAGAAAAAGTTTGGTAAAAAACGATAAATTAGTACAATACATTCAGACTCTATATTTTTTCTCCCTTTACACCCCTATGATTGTCAAATTATCATTGCCTTCATTGCCTTCAATAGTCAAACCATGTTCATTAGCCAAGTGCAAAACACAAATAAAACAAAAACTGGTGGAAAGTTCCTTAACTTGTTCCGGTGAGTACATTGTCTTTACTCTTTTGATTACTTCATTGAACTTGATCTCTCGTTGGGATATGCCATTGTTGTCATTAGATGATGAATTCGATGCCGCAACCCCTTCTGTAATGGCTCTCCATATGTTATCTTTCAAGAGTTTTATATCGACTCTTTTGGCAACACGTGAAAAATTAACAAACTCGGTCCTTCGTTTACCAATGACTCCAGCTGGCTGTGAGTTTAATTGAGATTCTGATACTGGGCCCACTGAATTTGAATCGTGGGTGGCGGCAACTCCATTTTCAGGTACATCTTCCAATGCATCATTGAAATCGATGCCATCGTAATCGTTATCGAAATCTTCATATTCTGCTTGATGGAATGAATGAGCTAGCCTTTCGCGGTCATCCGTGTTTTCAGCATCTTGGGCCTCCCTAGCTTGATACTGCTCGGCAAAGAAATTTGAATCGGTCAATTTAGCTTGTTCAGTTGCGTCATCATACGCTACAGGATTCTTGGGGAAATACATAATCGGGGTATTTGGCTTTTGAATCAAACTGACTAACCTCGAGGATGTGAACTTGATATCATCAGGCAATAAATTCTTTTCCTTTATTTCTTCAAATGTATCAGCATCGTAAATTTCATAAATGTTTATCGATTTCAAATTGATGAAATTAGGATCTCTATGCAGTTTGAATAGTAGATCCTCATCGACATTTTCCAGACTGAAAAAATCAATAGCTGTAACAGTTTTCTTATTCTTCTTTGTAGGTGCAGTTATGTCTGGTTTTTTCTCCTTGGCAAATTGATCAATATTGTTTGCTTTTTTAAAAGCAGATACTTTCCAATGCTCAGGACCAGCCCAACTTATTTTCAATTTCTCATCAAAATAATTCATCAAATCTTCATCCAATAATGCCGTATTGGTTTTGGTTTGAGTACTATATGGATCAGACTTCTCTTCAAATAATTTTTGCAAAACACTTGCATTGACATGGTTTAGAAGATCGTGATCATTTGAGGGAGCGGTATCGGCATCTCCTTCTTGATCGCCAAAATCATCAAATCCAAAATCATTGTCCATATCGAAATCATTTTGGTCAGCTTCATTTTCTTGTACATCATTCATTCGAGTATTGAAATCATTGAGTATACTCTTGGCTTTGTTTAGATCATCTAAAGCCGATCGAAATTCACCGAGAGAGGGGCATATTGTCCTTTCCTCAATGGGGATGTGATCTTCAAATATGGTCTTCCCTAAATCGGAAATGTCAACTTCAGCATCATCATTCGTCAAGTCTTGTGTCTCAACAACCTCCTTATCTTGAGCATTTTGAGTTGAAGTTGCATCAAATACAACTCTTCCCGAGGCATTAATACTCAATGTATTCAACAAGAGACTTTTAGCACCACCTTCGTCAAATTCAGCCAATGCTTTTTTGAATAGGGGGTCTATGGCCAACTCTTGATCCAATTTTTTAATCCTTATTGTGTCAAAGTCCACAAGTGTAGACTCAACAACTTTATTCACTTTACGCTTCTTTTTTGCTCCATCCTCATTTTCATCTTCGTTATCCGATGCAAGTCTTTCGCCATCATCCAATCCTTCTTCGTCTTCATCTGCCGAATTAGCATTTCTAGATTTCTCGCTTTGCTTCGCGGCCAACCCACTCAATAACTTCCCGGTTTCCGTAGCGGCGGAATCAATTCTGTTTGAGTAAATCTTTATACATCCATCCAAAGTAGCTGAGGCACGTTGAAAATTGATATGATCACCATCTTTGATAACGTTTAAATCATGGAAATAATCAATCAACGCAAATTGCCACGAGTTTTTGATATTGATCTTGTTATCGGTGGACATTTTGATCCATTCTTCAAAATTTGATAAAATTTGGTGTTTATTCTCATTGAATCCAATGCCAGCTTCTTCAAACGATTCATTACTTAGGTCATCTTGGGCCAAACTACGACTAACATGTCTTGTGTGTGAGCTCACTCTATTCAGTATTATTCTTCGACTGGCACTACCACTTTGATTGCCCGATAGTATGCGATTTGGTTGTTGTGGTTGTTGTGGTGTCAGTCGCGAGAAGTTGTGATGACTTATATGGCCAGAGGATGGAATATGGTGACTATTGACTCTTTTATCTCCTTTAGATCGTTTCTTGGGTAGCACTTGGGCAGACATAACGTGTGTTGGTTCAATAGACTCAGGCTCTGTTGATGGCTTTTTTTTGTTTACACTTGTTTGACGCATTTTGGTGTTGCTTTTGATTTCAATGTCGCAAAAAAGGAAGAAAGCCAATGTCAAGAATGTGCATGATACGACAGAAATAAGTTCAATGACACTCAATTTCGAGTGCCTTAGAAACGATGCAACATGTAAATTGAGTTAAAGATGTACTTTCGGTGGAGCAATGATATCAGAGGCAGGTCTCCTGTCTTTTTATGCCAAGTAAGTTAAATTCTTTCTCTTTTGTTGTCCATTTGGCAGTGTGCGGATATATATAACCGAGGTGCTAAGTACTATCACGTGATGACCTTTTTGCTTCCGGTAGATTCTTAACGAGAAAGTACGTCACTCACTCACTCACAGCATTTCACCAACAGAAGAAAAAAAGCCCAAAAAAAAAAAAAAAAAAAGAAAGAGAGAAACGGATCCACAATCAGCTCTCACTAATCAACTTACTTTATATGAACAACTTGATTCGAATATTACCTTTAGCTCAAGGAGTTAAAAGATCATCACCAAACAAAACTATTATAACAAGATGTTTGTCAACATATCTTGCTACTGCAGTGCGTCATAATAGAGCACACCAACGCCACTCGTTACAAAGATTTTCAGCGGCAAATTCAGTAACACTATGCAGATCAGTATCCAACTCAACGATATCCCTTTTACAATCACAGGAACAGATGGCAAACAACGACTTAAACAATGCAAATGCCCAATATGAGTTTTACAAGTCACTATTGGCAAACAACTATCCCCATATCGTTGTTCAAAGATATGAGACACCGGGAATTGCAGCATCACCTGAGTGTACTCAGTTGTATATAGATGCTTTGAACAAGATTGGTAAAAAGGGGAGAGCAGAACAAGTGGCAAATGCTTTGCACCAACACAATAATAATTTTCAAGGTGCATCAGGTAACGCTGCTCCTATGGCAGCTGGTGGATTGCCTCATGGGTTTGGCTCCAGATATGAACCAGTACACGTTGTTGTCAGTGAATCATTGTTGACAATTTTGTCTAAATGGTTCAAATGGTTGATTCCAATAGCTTTGATCACTTATGGTGCTACTAATGCATTCAACTATTTAGTTGAAAATGGTACTATTTTCAAAAACGCTGAAGTGAATGATAAATCAGTTGATGTTAGCCAGAGTACAGTTAGATTTTCTGACGTTCAAGGTTGTGATGAAGCCAGAGCTGAATTGGAGGAAATTGTTGATTTTTTAAAAGATCCATCCAAATTTACTGGATTGGGTGGTAAATTACCCAAAGGTGTATTGTTGACGGGCCCACCTGGTACCGGTAAAACTTTGTTGGCAAGAGCAACAGCTGGTGAAGCTGGTGTTCCATTTTTCTTTATGTCTGGATCTGAATTTGATGAATTGTATGTTGGTGTTGGTGCCAAGAGAATTCGTGAATTGTTTGGGCAAGCAAGGGAGAAATCTCCAGCAATTATATTCATTGATGAGTTGGATGCTATCGGAGGAAAAAGAAACCCTAAGGATCAAGCATATGCTAAACAAACATTGAATCAATTGTTAGTTGAATTGGATGGATTCAGTCAAACTGAAGGTATCATCATCATTGGGGCAACCAATTTTCCTGAGTCGTTGGACAAAGCATTGACTAGACCTGGGAGATTTGATAAGGAAGTTATTGTTGATTTACCTGATGTTAGGGGTCGTGTTGATATATTGAAACATCACATGCGTAATGTTGAAACTGCCGATAATGTTGATCCTACAATCATTGCCAGGGGTACTCCTGGATTAAGTGGTGCTGAACTTATGAACTTGGTTAATCAAGCTGCTGTTCATGCATCACAACTATCAGCCCCTGCTGTTGACATGTCTCATTTTGAATGGGCCAAGGACAAGATTCTTATGGGAGCAGCGAAAAAGAAGATGGTTATAACAGAAGAGTCAAGAATCAATACAGCATATCATGAAGCTGGACATGCCATTATGGCTATGTTTTCAGCTGGTGCTACTCCCTTGTATAAAGCCACCATTTTACCAAGAGGTAGAGCATTGGGTATCACATTTCAATTGCCAGAAATGGATAAAGTTGACATGAGCAAAAAAGAATGTTTTGCCCGATTGGATGTTTGTATGGGTGGTAAAATTGCTGAAGAAATGATTAATGGAAAAGAAAATGTCACGTCTGGATGTTCATCCGATTTAAGTAATGCTACCGGTGTTGCAAGAGCAATGGTTTTATCCTATGGTATGAGTGACAAGATTGGACCCGTCAAGTTGAGTGATGATTGGGAAAGTTGGTCACCTGAGATTAAGAATTTAGCTGATCATGAAGTGCGGGAATATCTTATTGAATCAGAGAGCAGAACTAGGAAATTACTTCAGGATAAGAAATTGGAGTTGCAACGATTAGCTGAGGGTTTATTGGAGTATGAAACTTTAACCAAGGATGAAATGGATAAGATTGTTCGTGGTGAAGCGATAAATAAGGAGAAAACTGTTAGTAATACCATTATTAAAAAGCCCTCGTCGTCTAGTCCTGATAAGATTAGAGATGGGTTGAGCTTAAAGCTGGATTAAGAAAGAAATATTGTATAGAGGTTTTCAAATATTACAAAAATGTGTTTTATGTAATGGAGTACATGTAAAGTAGTCTTTTGCAATTTGTTGGTGGTGTTACCCATGTGACTAACACGTGACAAGCATGAGCAAATTTGTTACTATTGTGTTGGTTTAACCTGCAAGGTTTCAAACTAGGAGATTGGAAATATGCTCAAACGATTGCTCCATTCCATATGACAAAGAAAGTATAAATACCTTTCAAGAATCCCTGTTTTTCTCAGACATAATTATCGAGAGCTTCTTTTGATGTTCATGACCAACGCACACTTCAAACTTTAAATACAAACCTGGGACTAATATTACTTCATTTCGCTCGGATAAGTCGGAATTGGACCAGGGAAAAAGGGGGGGACACTGGATCCAATTTCTGACCCAGCCATCGTATAAAGACAGGCTTGTTACTGAAGTGGTGGAGCATCCAAGTTTGATGAACTGTGGATCACGTTGCCCTGTTCTTTTTCAAAAGCCGTGGCTCGGTATGGGGAAACGTCATGTGCACATACAAACAACACAGCAATTTACAAATTTTTAGTCATTGGTGCACGCTCACACACTCCACTTTTTTCGCTCCCAATTTGTTTCTATTTAAATAGAATTGCCTCTCCCCTTTTAACTCTTTTCCTCAACGTTTCTGCCACACATTTCTTTGTCAATAGATAAAACACACACACACACACTAGAATTGATCGAAAAATGGTTAAAGCAGGTATGTTTTGTGAGTCAATTGAGTAGGTAAATGAGTCAATTGAGTCAATTGAGTCATCTGTGAACACGTCTCCAGCCAAATCGATGCTTACTGCATTCTTTGAGCTTGATACTAACTCAATTTCCCTAGTTGCCGTACTTAGAGGAGACTCAAACGTTTCCGGAGTCGTTAGATTCGAACAAACTTCCGAATCGGAACCAACTACAATCACTTGGGAAATTTCCGGTAACGACCCAAATGCATTGAGAGGATTCCACGTTCATGCATTTGGTGACAACACCAATGGATGTACCTCAGCTGGTCCTCATTTCAACCCATTTAGCAAGACCCACGGTGCTCCAGAAGATGATGAAAGACACGTTGGTGATTTAGGTAACATTTCCACTGATTCTCAAGGTGTTGCCAAGGGAACCAAGCAAGATTTGTTGATTAAATTGATTGGTGAAAACAGTATTCTTGGTAGAACTGTTGTTGTTCATGCTGGTACTGATGATTATGGTAAAGGTGGTTTTGAGGATTCAAAGACCACTGGACACGCCGGTGCTAGACCAGCTTGTGGTGTTATTGGATTGTCAGAGTAAGTTGAAATTTATAGGAAAGAAAACATAATCTGTAAGTTAAAGCCATCTGTAGTAATTGAACATTTTTTTGATCATTGAATAAGGTACGTTTTACACACTATTTTATCGCGAAAAAAAAATACTCCCCACTAAATACAACGACACCATATCAAACAATGAATGACGGATCGTTTAGTTACGTACATCTATCCAATCCAAACATAGCTACATACATAGAGACATGGCGCAATGAGCCATTGCCATTTGATGATATCGAACCACCACAAATCAACACCACCAAGAATAATATTGCCACCACCACAAGAAATGGAAGAGATTTGCCATTACTGCTGAACAATGACGATGAAGATCTACTTCAAGGTGCACAAGTCTTTGGCGCAGGAGTAGGTAGAGGACTGTGAGAGGTTGATGGTGCTGGCGGTGCTGCTTTTGGTGCAGGTGCAGGTGCAGGTGCAGGTGCAGGTGCAGGGTTTTATATACTAATAAACCTGGAAATGTGGAAGCGATTAAGTAATGAACACATTTCAACCCGGCTTGCTTTCTTCAAGTCATTGTTTTTATTCATAGTATACAGGAACTACCATGCTTCACTCTCCGCATAGTTATTCGCTCGCGGCTCCTGTTTCTCATCATATAAAGGGGAGACTCTGTGTAGCTTTCTTTTTGAGCATAGAACCACGAACTCAATACATATCATAATCCACGCGTTTCATAAAACAATAAGGCAGGACTCGATGGTGCATTTCACAAATTTGAACCGCACGGAGATTACGAAAGAAGTGATGAGAGGATATCCATGTAATCAGGAACACAATCTATTTCGTTTGGTGCTTGTATTGTAGGGGGTACTAGGCGTTGCATGTGCTCACATAATGGAAATCCAATCGATAAATCACCAGTATATAAGAGATGTGAGTTTGTTACATCACTTTGCCAAATACTAAAAACGCTCCCTTTGCATTATTCATCACCCTCGTCATCAGAGTCGTCCTCCATATTGATTTCGGGCATCTCGAAATCAGACTCGTCGGCATTATCTTGATTTGTTGGCGAGTTTGTCGTGACAACTGTAGCCACTTCTGTCTCTACAACAGGCTCAATCTTTTCAACTTTGGCAGCATTTTCGAAGGGTTCTGGCTTGAATGAAAAATCTACTGCAACTGTTTCCACTTTTCTTTTCTTTTCTTTGTCGTTATCTTGCCCTTCGTCCATTACTCTTTTTGCATCAGAAACATGAGTGGAACCAATAATAATCTCATTTTCGTGTTTTCTTTCTTGCTCCCTTTGCTCGTCAATCAATTTCATAATTGCTGATTCTTTTGTACTCATTGGAGCGTCCTCTTCCGGTTCCGATAAGTCATCAAATTCAACATCTTGTTCCCTCGTAGCGCTGATACGTTGTGGTAAGGGTGGTAGTCTGGGATTAACAAACACACTCAACAATGGGTCATTTGGTAATATTGAAGAGATAATTGGCAAAACATTGTGCTTGTCATATCCTGGGTTCAAAACTATACTCCCCAACAACGCCCTGAAGGGGTCAGGTATTGTAATTTCATAGTTATTAGCTGCCGCTTCAACGCACTCTTGAATTATACATTTCATAACCTTGTAGTGTTGAGTAGGTGAAAGTTCAGACCTTTTCACAATTTGATCAATAAACGTTCTCACCACTTCTATTGACCTTTTAGAACGTGATTGAGTGAATAAATGTTCATGGGATAAGATATCAGATAATGGGGCTGATGAAACATTCTTTTTCTTGGGTTTCTTTTGCTGAGAGGTAGACGCTGGTTGATCCTTGGGTTTAGTTGGAGCAGCCGCTCTAGGTTGTGATAGTATCAATGCAACATTAACAAATGGAACCAATAAAGTATTATCAGCCACAACACCTGTTAATTGTAAATAGTCACCAACGCAACTCAACAAGTCTAGGAATAGTGGCTCGTTGTTCCAAATGTCAGTTGATGATACTTTGCCTGATTTGGTCATGGGAACAATATAGGCCATAGAGGACCATAATGATGGTAAATGAGGAATCAAAGAGCCTTTAAACACCAAAAGGTGTTTCAATAGTCCAAGTACACTTTGGTAATTCACCTGAATTGTCGTTTTAATCAAGGATCTGATTTCTTCATCTCGTACATCACTTCTAAATGACAAGTACCTCGTATTGATTGCGCAAATCATTTCAATCAAGACAAACACTTTACCTAAAGGCACCTTGACACTGGAAATACCTTCATTCAAATAAGCTGCCAACAACTTTGTCAAAACGGCAATACGACAACTAATTTGCAAAATGGTCTTGGGATCATTCAAATCAATCTCCAAACTCGAAAACACCTTGGCATGTGATTGAGGCAACTTTTGCATCAATTTCTTCAATTCTGAATCATCACGAAAATTCAAAAACTCCTCATAAATCTCAACAACACCCTTGATTTCAGCAATGATTTGATCGACATCCGTTGCCCATTTGGTTTCGGGTTCATTCTTTTCCACCACGGGTAAAATCGCCAATGCCTTGCAGATCGAGGATTGTAAATCACTTGGGTACTTGATAAACCCATCATCCTGCATCAATGTGTACAATTTCTCGCCAAATTTATTGGCAAATGGTCTAAATGTAGTTGGATGATGCTTGATGATTTGATAAAGCGACTTTATACACAAGTTGGGCGCATACTGTAAGTTCTTCAAATAGAGTGCAACAATGGTGCTCAATTTCGGTGTCAATATCTCTCTTGTCAATGTTGGTTTATTTCGAATCACTTTTATCAATTTGTTTAAACATTCAATACAAGATTTCAAAATAATGTCATCAATGGTGTGGTTGAACGACTCCAAGATTGTAATCAACGTGGTCATAAAGTTGGCACCTTCATTGGCCAAGATGGTGTAGTTGTCAATTAGCACGTTGATGATGTTGATTCCACACCATTTGTTGTAAGTTGTTGGTGATCGACACAATTGCAATGTACGAGAAATTAGATGCGAAAGATTTGATTTGGAGATTTGGTCAAGGTGGTGATTCTCATGGTGGAGGATGGATAGTATTGGAATGATTGAAGACGGGGAGGTCTTGATCTCCTCAAGGACTAGGGTGATAGACATTGGGGGGGTGTAGTTCGATAAAGAAAGAGTGAATCTCATCGCTACATGCAAAAAATATTTCAAACACAAAAATACAAAAACAAAAAGCTATACAAAAATGTCAAAAAATCCAACAAAGTTTTCATCTACTTTAACAAAATTTTAAAAGTACCAATTTCGAACCCTTTCAAATTGATGCCAACAACACCCTTCTTCACTTCCAACTCTTCAAACACTTGATTTTCTAATCCATTCGTTTTCAAAACTTTATCAACTTTGAAATACTTTTCATCAATAACCAACTCTCCTTTACCAACCCCACCCAAGGATTCATAAATTCTCACCACAATGGATTTTTCATTCTTGGATAATTGAGAATACTGACTCACATCAACATCATCCTCGCCACGTTTGATATGAGATAAAATCAATGACGATGATGAATCGGCATCAGTGTTTAATTTAACGGCGTGTAAATATGATGTATCCATGGCTTTGGCAATCAACTTGTAGTTGAAATTGTAGCCGGCTTTCACGGTGTTTACACCCAATGGTCCACGATGTGGATAAATTGCATATTCAAATTTATGCTCGCCCATGTCAGCTTTGTTATCGGGGGCTTTTGCACTTCTAAGTAATGATAATCTAATCAAATTGCCATGGATTGAACCACCGTATTTGTTATTGTTCAAAATTGAAACACCATAATTGTACTCACTCAAATCCATAAATTTGTGATGACATACTTCAAACTTGGCCACATCCCAAGTGGTATTGTAATGAGTAGGCCGCTTTGTGATTCCAAATTGAGTTTCATAACTAGCATCCAAGGAAGTATTGATTGTTGTTGGGAATTGTACTTTTAAAAACTTGTATGTTTCATGCCATTGCACAGTTGATGAAAATTTGACATAATTGTTGATACTATTTTCATCATTGATTCCAGGTAATGAAATAACAGTTTCAATGGATGAGTTGGGCGAGATTTCATGCGTGACAACAATTGATGACTCAATTGCATCATTGGACAAAATCTTGCTCTTTGCATTATCCAACAACTTGAATTTTTCCAAAGAGTACAACTCAGTGTCCCAAGCAGGGAAATTGAGAGGTTCATCATCAAACAACACGTATTGGTTACCGCCAACCACTTTGTTTCCTTGCATTGTTTGTTTAGTGGCGGTATTGTCAATGATTTCTCTTTCAGCAACTGTATCATAAAGCGAAGTAATAACACCATTTGAAGAGATTTTGGCCACCAATAACCCATTGGATAAAATGTAACCTTCGTCGTTGGATTCAACGCTGGCAGGGTATTTCACTTTTTTGTTCACCTTGGTCTCTCCCGAAATGTAATCAATAGACAATTGAAGCTTGCCATTGGCAGTAATATGTCCATCCTTCTTGAATGTCTTGTACAAATCTGGTGACTCATCTTCACTAAGTTCAACAATTTCATTGTGTCTATCCCAAGGTAAAGTATTGACAACTGCGTTGCGTTTAGGTTTACCTGAAGCTTCGAAGGCTTTGAAAATCAACTTGTCAGCTTTTTCTAATAAACTTGTCAACATGGGAAACACTTCCTCATAGTAAACCATACCAATGCAACTACCGGGCAATACATCATGAAACTGACATAAACAAAGATCTTCCCATAAATCGTTAATCTCCTTGGAGGGGTAAGTGTAATCCTTATTCTTGAGACTAACCAAACCAGCAACTAATTCCAAATCGTGCAACTTAATCTCACCTTGTCTCATAAGTCTCTTGATCTTTGCTTGCACTGTATAAGTACCACGATGAAACTCAAGATAAATCTCACCCGTCCAAGTGGGCAACGTCAGTCCATTATTTGATTTCTCCAACAAATGATCGTAAAAATCCTCAATCGAAACGTCCAATGCCACTGATGGAAGTAAACCCACCTCGTTACTCAAACCTCTACACCGTCTCAATTTTTCAATCATTTCTGGGGTTGGACCACCACCACCATCACCAAAACCATAAAGTAACAATCCAGTTGGTACATCTCTTAAGTTCTTGTGTTGATGTTGTGATCTCAGGACATCACCAAAGTTTGCTGCTGCTGTGTAGGTATTATCCGGAGGCATGTGCACCAATACTTGAGATCCATTGATCCCCTTCCAGTTGAATGTAGTGAGTGGGAATGTATTGATGTTATTCCATGATAGTTTTTGTGTCAAGAACCGATCGATACCGGATAATTGACAAATTTGTGGGATTTGTGAGCTATAACCAAAAGTATCGGGTAACCAAAATATATTTGACCTAAATCCAAATTCAGCTTGAGAAAATCGTTGTCCCAAGATAAATTGTCTTAGTAAAGATTCACCGTTGGGTAAATTAGTATCATTCTCAACCCATGATCCACCAAGTGGGATAAATTGATTTCTCTTGAATTTTTCCTTTATATCGTCAATAATTTCAGGATATGATTGTTTCAACCATTTGAATTGTTGCATTTGTGATGCTACAAATACATATTCGGGATACTTGTCAGCAATTTTCAATTGAGTAGTCCATGACCTAACAATTTTCCTCTTTGTTTCAGCAAATGGCCATTCCCAAGCAGTATCAATGTGACAGTTTCCCACGCCAAATACATCAATACGTTTGTTATTCTTGTTTGGGTAGTCATTAAACACTGCTTCTGAATTGATCTTATCACCGAGCAATTTAGTAGCCAATTTACGACACTCTTTAATTGAGTCGACATTTTCAGGATCAAACGCATTCATAATCTTGGTACAAACATCAGCTGCTTGATATTTTTGCCATCCGCCAGGGAACTCTCTTGCTGCATCGCCCAAGATCCAAAAATCCCAAAAGAGACGTCTAGCTTCTAAATTAGGAACCACTAAATGAGCCTTGTTCAAGCGGAAATATCTGTTTGGATTTGGTTCACCATCAGCACCATTACCAAACATTCCATTACAAGCAACTTCGATGTAAAATAATTGTCTACCAGTTTTTCTAAACTTGTCGGGAATTTCAAACAAGTTACGATCACCACCAGTAAAAGCTTGCAAGGGGAGACCGTTGGCATCATAAATCAATGCTTCGGAGCTGGAATCCCATTCAATTTCCAATCCTTCATATTTAAGCCAATCTTGAGGAATATCCAAGTGGAATTTGACCCAAAATGTCTTCCAACTGGGTCCAAAATTGTATCCTAATCCAATATGCTCCCAAGATACTTCATCAAACTTGATATCACGAAATAATGGTCTTTGAGTCCTACCTTCTTTGTCATCGGGCACTTTCCAAGTTTGTAAGTTACCAATTTCAGTTCTATGAATGTCATAAAATTTGGGCAAGTTCAAACTAGGGTATTGGCCTCCGGTGTCGGTGAATTGACGCAATCGAGCTTCATAGAGGTGGTCAATTGGTTTAAAGTTTGGTTGATGATTGAAATTTTCGTATCCCATTGATTATTGTTGGCTGGTTGATGGAATAGAAGGTAACTGTAGTCAAAAGAACTAACTGTTAGTTGGAAACAAATTTAAGGGGGTGAGAGTTTCAGAGTTTTGTCGGAGAAGAAAAAAAAGGAAGCGGAAACGTGGAGTGAGAGTTGAGCGGCACTAAAAATTCCAAGAGCAAAACACTACATAGTAGTGGTTATATTTAACTACGCCCAATGGGTACACTACACTTGAAACAGCTTGGGATTTACTTGCATCTATTATATAAACGATAGAAAAACAACAAACGATACATACACGCGGCCTCTTTTTATTGAGTGTGTACTTCCTTATCTTCTTCAACACTAGCAATGTTTGGACTCTCCTTATGCAATGAATCAGCATGAATCTTTGGCAACTTGATTGAAAACCCTTTAATCAAGCTAAATTCATTAGTAATCTTGCCTCCTAAATCTTTAATCTTGTTTTTAATTGATTCAGCTTCCTTATCTGAAGTGTCATCTTTTAAAGTGACAATGTAGCCTTTATCGTCAGACATAGTTATTGTTGTTGTTGTTGTTGTTGTTGTTGTTGTTGAAGAGTAATTGAAACGGCAGGGGTGTTTTGGTTGAGATTGGAGTATAGCTCTAGCAGCAATTGATAGTCTAATCTTTATTCCTTAAAAGAAGAAGCAAAAGAAGAAGAAAGGATAGGGAGATTGTGAATTTTTTTTGGTCTAAAGGCAAAATGTCGAAATTGTGTTTGGCAAATTTAGTCGCCACAGCATTTTCTGTGTTGTTGTTGTTGCTGTGTTACTACAACAGTAGTTAGTCAGTTAGTTAGTAGTTGTGAGTTTTTGTGTAACAACATGTAAATACTCAGCTTATCTATTCTCTTTTTGACAATAGTACACTACCCTCTGTTCTTTATTTACAGCAAACTAACTATTAGACTCCATCAATACACCTATAACACTAGCAATTAACGCTTACTCACACTCACACGCACACACACACACACACACACACACTAACACAACCATACATCATCATATCAATGTTGGTGGTGTATCAGAAATACTATACCCCATTGGATAGGTTTATCAACAAATTCAGACGCAAGGGGTTTTGGCTATACACTGGATTAATCACGATATCACTACTTTATATGTTTTACGAAATATCTCATTTACCAGATATACCACCACCGGAGTTACCACCACCGGAGTCACCACCAGCAAGAAGGAGATCAAAAATAAAACCTAACTGATTGTTGCTACTCAGCTGTGCACATTTCTTTGTTAAAACCAATTGAAATTGTTTTATTGTGAATTTTCAGAGACACGAGATCAGTTGAGTACAATTTGGAATCTTGATTACGATTATGTCTATGGTATGCTGATTGTTTCAATTTACAAACGTCTTTGGTGCAATTTTGTGGATAGGGCATATTTCGTTGGTTTATTGGTGTTAGTCAAAACGGAATATAAAATCGACAGCCGTGTCTTCTCTTCTTTTGATAAATACCATTCATTACTTGCTGCAAATTGTTTCTTTTTGCTAGAGAACATGTATATACCAGAGAGGGAGAGAGAGACCAAGTACATACAAAATACATTCTATAAATCAACTATATAAGCCTGCTTACTTCATTAACCCAATTGCATTCGTATAATAACACCCTTTGCAGCACATTTCCCCCCTTCAGTTGTGTCCTCTGAGTGTGTATCCATGGCGCATAGCATACACTCAAACGCAAGCAGAAATTCATCGCCACAATGCTTTTTTAAACAACAAAGGTCATACCCGAGTACCGTCCATTATGGCTGTTTCATCTATTATCTTAGCAAGCGCTATTCTCAACAAAGGCTTCCACGATTGGTCAACGGGCCAGTGGTTTGACGTTGTCATTCACGTTGTTTTCATTCCGGGTTTAATTTATGTTAGTCGGAGAGCAAGAGCATCCCAAAAAAGGTTACACTGAGGCAATGACGCAAAAGAGACAGTTGGCGCAATTGAGCTCATCACAAGGCTGCACATCCGCCTTTTATGATAAATGATCGTTTGTCGAAGTATGCTTCAACCTCGGGCGGAAGGTTCTTCATAGCTATTTGCATCAAGACTGGGTGCAGCACCAATTCCAGGTCCACTTGAAATACTACCACCTCAAGCGCCAGCAACACCACCGCTGTGAATAAAACGTTATCGGGTCATTTTTCCCCACATCAAAACACACCTTTCGTCCAAGCCTCTCAGATAATCAAACATAAAAGGTAAATCACCTTTTTGGACAAGGCCAATTCTCCTTTTCGTCAAGTACATCCAAGTAATTTCGGTTTGGTGAACTACTCCAAAAAGGAAGTGCTACATCTAGGCGGCCGCGTCATTGTTTAATAAGCCCCAAGAAGGATTTAAGAATTTCCTTGGTGGAGTTTTCATTTTCATTTCTTCTTTTTTTGTCTTTCTCAATGCACACATTGATGTATGAACTCGATGGTGGATGGAGGCTTTCTGCAAAAAATAGGCCAGTGAGAATGAGAGTTCATGTAATTGGTAAGGTATCGAGCGATCTCATTGCCGTTGTGGTCTGTGCCCAAAGCACTAAAGCTTTAACACGAGCTTTAGCTTATGAAGCTCAGAATTCGTCACGTGATGTATGAACATTGACACAAGAACGTTAATGATTACTGAAAATAAGGCAAAGGAAGTAACTGTAATTGAGAAAAAGTGTCGTATCTAGTTTCTATAAGCCATTGAGTGTACCATTTTTCAGCTTTAAGGGAGCTGCTCCTTTATTATTCCTCTTTTGTGTAAAGCTAGTGATGGAGCCTTTTTGAGGATGAGCAAATATATTTCATTGTGTTGCTTATCACTTGAACGTGTAGGTATAACTTGCAAGGTTTTTTTGTTACCAAGTCTAGATAACAATAATATGCTCAATTGATTGCGTGAGCAAAAATCTCAAATCTATATAAATAGCACAACGTATCCCGCTTGCATTGACTTCTCATCGTATTGGCCTCTCCTAAGAAAGATATTGTTCATCTCTTTTGTCATTGGCAACACATATGCAAAAACTAGTGTACGCAATGGCTCCAATAATGAAAACACTACTAGAGTTCTATTTCACCGCTCACCATTGAACCAAATGGCAAGTGGACCAGCACCACCCGCCAATGAAAAACTAGTTGCTTCTTTCGGTTAAATCTCGGATATATATCATATCGGCACTTGCCACAATTTTTGCAAGCACACTTTTTCAATAGCAAACTGAGATATTTTTTCCTACACCCCACACACCTACCCCTTGATTACGTCATATAAAGAGAACGATATATAAATACACTACAAACTACAGACACCAAATCAATTATTCATAGCCCTTTTCCTTAAAGCATATCGATATCAAAAAAAATGGTTAAAGCAGGTATGTCGAATTCTGTTTACTAAAGTGGCTCTCTGGAATCCACTTCCACTCAACGTTTTTGCTCGAAATAGTACTAACTCTATTGGATTCAGTTGCTGTACTCAGAGGAGATTCAAACGTTAGCGGAGTCGTTAGATTCGAACAAACTTCCGAATCAGAACCAACTAAAGTCACGTATGAGATTTCCGGTAATGACCCCAATGCTCAACGAGGATTCCACGTTCATGCATTTGGTGACAACACCAATGGATGCACCTCAGCTGGTCCTCATTTCAACCCATTTAGTAAGACCCATGGTGGGCCAGATGATCAAGAAAGACATGTTGGTGATTTAGGTAATGTTGCTACTGATTCTCAAGGTGTTGCCAAGGGAACCAAACTGGATTCATTGCTTAAATTGATTGGTGCAAATAGCATTCTTGGTAGAACCGTCGTTATTCATGCTGGTACTGATGATTATGGTAAAGGTGGTTTTGAGGATTCAAAAACCACTGGACACGCCGGTGCTAGACCAGCTTGTGGTGTTATTGGATTGTCAGAGTAAGTGTAGCGTATAGAAGAGAATAAATTGTTTGGATTAGTTGTTACTTTAGGTTGGCAATTGGATCTACAAAGAGGGCCGATCTATTAAAGGGTATAATTAAACAACCAATGCCAACAAGTTTATTTTTCGTATGAATTCCCCTTGTAAAGCAACGATTCAATTCCAACAAACTGGTGATGCAATTCACCAAGACTAGCTCTAATCACATCAAGTTCTTTTTCCTGCTCAACAATCTGAGCGATATGCAATTTCAAATAATGTTGTTTTAAAGACATGGGAAATAACACGGCGTTGGAATCGTTGATAATTTGTTGAATCGTATCATAATTGGTTTCCAGTTTAAGCATGGTTGATGTTGTTGTAATGATTTTTCGTTTTTCCAACTCCAATGATTGATAAGCGGTTATGGCTTTGTATTTGGTGGCTTTAGCTTTGTAGATTGTTGCTAGTTGATGAAGCTTGTCGGAGAGTTGTGTGCCAAGGTCGGTCAATTGTTGTTGTTGCTGCTGTTGTTGTTGGCGGGTGTTGACTTTTGAAGATGATGTCTTTGATGATGGTGCCTTTGTTGATGATGTCTTTGACGGTGGCGGTTTGTTCTTAGGGGTGGGCTGGCCAGAAGTAGGTGTTGGTTGAGTAGGAGATGCTGATGAATTGGGTGAAAAGGGTGAGACGGCTGAGACTGGTGGAGGCTGGTGCTCACACTCTGGTGGTAAAACTGGTAACGGTGGAGGAGAATGAGCTTTTTGCAGTGGCTTGGGGGTAGAAGTTGACTTTACTGGTGAAATGGTCTTTGTTGGTGACACAGGCTTGACTAGTGAATTAGTCTTCCCCTGTTCACCTAACAAAGCTTCCGACTCTGAAGAAGAAGATGATGATGATGGTGATGAGCTACGATCAAGTACTTGCATTGATTTAGTTGTTCTTGTTGACCGAATGGGACGTGGTTTTGTAATTGTCATTACTTTAGCTCTTTTTAGAGAAAATGACAATTGCTTATGAGTTTTATATCTGGTTGGAATGGTAGAAGGGTATTTATGTATATATATATATATATATATATATACATATATTCGGGATGCTTGGTCCTCTTTTTTTTTTGGTATCTGTGTGGATATGGACTTGTGTCTCAGTCTTCTCTTGTTTTTGTTATGGCTGCGAAATCGGAATTGAGAATTGTGTTTTTTGTATATGCTGATATACACTTCACATTTTACAGCTATCAATGCATGAAGTTCTCTTTTGATAACTACAAAGTAAAGCTCTCAAACGGTTACAGCTACTACTCAACCTTTTCTATTTAAGAGAATCCTTATTTTCTCTTCTAAGGTATGTTTTTTGGAATAAATTATAGAGACAGCTTGAGATCATTACATTTTGGGCTCTTCACTTAAAGAACTATGAATCAAAGTGGCACACTTCTGAATATAGTACTCTAGCTTTGGACTAGTATTATCAACTTGTGACGTTATCCACTTACTACAGAGATTGCGATTGCTTACAAATCTGTCAAGAAAATATGCTAAAAATTGTTTATACATTTGTTGTAGAGTTTTCTCTACAGCACTTGACTACACATAATTTTTCGACTGAGCTTCAGAGTAGGAGAGAATAGCATCGATTGAAAAGCATACTTTTTAAATAGACATGTATATACACGGTGAAATGTGATCAGGGCGAAACTGAGGCAATAACGCAATTCAGGCAGATTTTGATTTTGGTTTTGTTTCATCTAATGTGGAATGTTGACAACTGACTGGAATGTAAAATGCATCTTACTTTTTTTTCAACCAGAGGACATTCCACTAAAAACCAACATGACAGTATGATTCAAACGCATAGTTGGTTAGACTATACACCCACCCGTCTACAGTTGTTTTATGTCTAATGTTTGTTCTTTGTTTTTTGTGTCTTTTTGTAGTACGAGGTTTTACATACTTTGTGTAATTTCGAAACTCGAGATTGGGCTCGAAAATGACAGGATGGAATGCAGTTGGCATATACACATACTCAAGGCACCGAAACTATGCTCTTATGAGAGTATAGGAAAGAAAATTCAAGTGCACCCGCTCTTGTGTTTTCAATTTATTATCGCCTTTTCTTTTTCAGTTTTGCCTCAATATACAAGGCGTGATACAGTTTTGTTAATTGACAACGGGCAGTTTAAAATCACGATTGTTGATGACCACTGATATTTGAATTAGCATTCTTTTCTTCTTCTTCTTATTCTTCGTGACTACCAGTTGATGTTGTTGTATTCTGGTGTATTTGTTTTCATTTTGTTCGTATTCAGTAATAACCTACATTCATATTTTAGACGATGCTTGTTTTTTATCTGTTAAAAACATTCATATTTTATTGATGTTTTTATGCTCTTATTCTTGGAATTCAAACATCAGTGATCATGTATCCCAATTTGCCATCGATGTATATATATATAAAGCTCTTATCTTGTAGTCTTTTCTATAGAATCTAATCGCTTCTTACTGAACTTAGAACGGCAATTCTGTTGTTGTTGTTGTTGTTGTTTTGTTTATTTTTGGTGCAACAAAATCAAAAACTAAAATCATACAGAAAGTAAGATCTAAATATTCCACAAACACTTCCCCCCACCCATCACCACAAGGTCATTCCACTTGAACAACTGACCGCAAACAGCATTATCAAACACGGCTTAGTCCTATATAATCTATCCATTCACACACACAAACACATTCATTCTATTCAGCAAAGCATCGAATAATTATCACGTTATTAGGGGCTCTAAGTTTTACGCGTTCTCAAAACGTATGATGTCATCTAATACAGCCACTACCATCACCACCACCATCAGTAGTAATATGTCACCCTTTAGCATAGACAGAAACAACAATCACAATGTGCAAACAAAACAAACTGTCAAGGGAGCATCGTCACCACCGCCACTGCCACCACCATTACTGAACCATCATCCCCACTCAGTCACCACAAAACAACAACAACAACAACAATCGCCTCCACCAGTCCAACAAACACAATCCTTTACGAGTTTACGTCGTTCATCACCAATACCAAAAGATTTGAAAATACTCTGCATAAACTTCAATCAAGATCAAGGATGTTTTGCCGTTGGTCACGAATTGGGATTTCTTGTGTACAACACGGAACCTATAGAACTACGGGTAAAACGGAACTTCGGCAATACGCCCTCAAGATACAACTTGAATGTTGCTGCCACCACCACTGCATCCAACACAACAAGCGTAACCTCTTCCGGATCCGGATCTGGTATCGGTCACATCACGATGTTGCATCGAACCAATTATTTGGCACTTGTTGGTGGTGGAATCAATCCTCGTTTTCCTACCAATAAGTTAGTTATATGGGATGATTTGAAACGCAAAAATAGTTTATCGTTGGAGTTCAATAAACCGGTGCTCAATGTACTTTTATCAAGGATCAAAATTGTTGTCATTCTAATTGATGAGATTATCGTGTATTCATTTGCATCGCCACCAAAGAAGTTGATTAGTTTTGAAACTTCTCGTAATGAATTTGGCAATGCTGATATGTCAGTAACAATTGCATCTACAGCATCACAAAGAAAGCCACGCGCCTATTCAGATTCATACCCTCATGATCAGTCACAGCCTGGAACAGCAGCTGCTTCTGCGCCACGAGGAAGTCATGGATCTGTGTCAAGTACAGGATCAGCAAGTAGTAATGTATCAGTGGCCAGTGGGACTTCCCTCACTAGCATCTTGGGACACAACAGCAACAACAACAACAACACCCATCAACCTAGCACCATTCTTGTATTCCCTGGTAAAGCCATGGGGCAAATTCAAATTGTTGATCTTGCTCAACAACAACCTGGATCTTCAATGAATATAGTGAAGGCTCACAAATCAACTATACGAAACTTGTGTATAAACAAAACGGGGACCATGGTTGCGAGTGCATCAGTATTGGGCACTATAATCCGCATTCATTCTACATTGACCACCAATTTACTTTATGAATTTCGTCGTGGAATCGATAAGGCAGATATAACATCGATGAAGTTTAGTCATGACGATTCCAAACTTGCAGTGTTGTCTGATAAATATACCCTTCATATATTCAACCTACAAGAAGAAGAAAAGGACAACGAATCACAACAAGAGTTACTGCAGGATAATCTGAAACATCTAGATCATCATCTGGAGAATAAACAACATGCATTAAACAAATTCATTAGTTTTCTTCCATCATCATTTATCCCCCAATATTTCAAAAGCACGTGGAGTTATTGTAGCGTTAACACCAACAAGTATCATCATCAAGAACTGGAGTTGGATAAAGGTACATTGGGATGGGTTGGCGATGATGAGGTTGTCATTATTTGGCAAAAGAAGAAAATATGGGAGAAATACACCATTATGAAGAAGATGAAACTAGACAAACATGGAGGAGGTGGTGGTAGTGGTGGAAATGTGGCGGAACTGGCTGAGTATGAAATTGTCAGAACTAGTTGGAAGTCACTTGATAGCGAGTGAAATTAGTTGAGCTTGTAAAAGAAGGGTGGAGGATTTATATTGCATATAATTGAGTATTTCTACAAGAAGAATAAATTGCATAGTTTACGTGATTCATCAACTCTTGATCACTTTTCCACATCATTGTCTCCTTTCTCTACAACGTTTCACAAAGCAACGGCAATGGTGATACTTTTTCTTCAACTTTTCTAAAATTTTGCAACTTTAACCACTTTGTACCATGAAAATTACGTATAAATCGTAACGCATCATACTCATTCATAAAATTCATCTTGATTAAGTTTATACCTTGAATTACGTTGGAGTAAATGGGTTCAATTGGTGGTGGAGAAGAAGCGCTATTGGTTTCCTGCTCTTGCTCTCCGTTGCTCCTGCTAAGGTTATAGTTCCATAATGACTCGATAACTAGATCCTTTTTGAGACCAAAGGGCCAGTTGTGGATCAAGATTGATTTTGCTCTGTTTGGGGCGTTGATTAAATGGGTTAGAATCGGGTATGATTCATCATAGAGTGGACATGATATAAGTGGTTCAAATTGCGATGGTGTAGATGATGAGCTAGTTGCGATATGGTGTTGCTTTAGTGCTTTTATTTGATCCAACAGTGATGCATTTGGTGTAGATGATGATGATGTGGTATATTGTTTTAATGATTCAATTTCATGTATTAAGGATTCATGATTAGCAACGCGTAGTTTCTCAGGCACCAAATCATCAATGATATCCTCAAAGCATTGAAACTCAGTCCTGAACTGTATTCCATTGATTAATTTCCCTTGAGTTTCCAATTGAAATATTTTCGCATTCAAATGGGATTTGAATATTAAAATGTACTCATTTTGAAATTGTAAAAGTGGCCCACTTCTTCTTTTAACCATTTCGAAATTGTTTATTGGGTTTAACGAATATGTCAATTGATGTTCTTTAGGAAGCAAGTTTTTGAAATCTTGTTTTGTAATAAACAGATTTATGCATTTAAATGAAAGGATATTTGATGGTGTTGAAATGTGGGGGCCAGTTTTGAGCGCTTCTGTAGCTGGGAGTTTGCGTTTTGTTGTTTGATACGTTGATAGGAGATCATTATTGGTGGTGGAGTCAGCTGCATCGGCGTCGAGGTCTGAGTCGGGGTCATTGTAGAGTTGTCGTGTTATTCGAGGAATTGCTTGTGACGTGTCTGTGCTTGTTGCTGCTTCTTTGTATAAAAGGTTTATTAACTTCTTAGCTGTAGCTGTCGTAGCTGTAGTAGTGGGTGTCTTCAGCATTTTGTTTGATTTGAATCTGCCTACAACTTCAATGGGCTATCCTGCCTGGTACTTGAAAAATTGAACAAACTTTCAACATAAGTCAAGAGCGCTACCGGTAGATGTCTTGTAGAAAGTTAAGTCACTGTTGCCGCATCATAAATGGGCGTAACTAGTGCTATAGGCCAAGTATTGCAATTTAGTTTCTGAACAGATGAATCCTTTTGTTTTATGATTTATATAGTGTTATCAGTCACCTTTTACCGTGTTTTATCTTGTGCCAACGTCTGCACCTCTCGTAAATGAAATGGTTGGTATTGTTGTTACTTGTATGCAGGATAAAGACCAACTCTGCAGGGAAAAAAAAAAAAAAAAAAAAGGACCAGAGAGACGAGATAGTCCATCTAACGAGGCCACCACAGTACATTACACAATAGAGTTTCCCCTTATACTGCGTGAGAGAGACACTACTGCTAACGTCCTTTCAATTTATACTGAAAAAAGCCATCCATCTGTGCATACATCTTTGCTGGTATCTTTGTCACACTATCAGCTCATAGCTAGGGTTATTGTCTTTTGGCCCCTCCCTGATTATCGCCACTTCACAACAAGAGACAAAACATCAATCACCATTTTTCCTCACCACTACCGCCACTCACTTCTACGAAGTTCTACTTGTATATAATAATCACCATCATCGACAACCAACTGTCCCTTTTTACCATTTTGTGTATATACCCAAAGGTGCTAAGAATAAAGTCACACAGTCCATAACTAACCACTACAGTGAGCGCCCACGTTTAACACTTCTTTTTATTTTTTTTCGGAGCCATTTTGTATTTTGTTTTTTTCCCCATTTGAGAAAGATACACAACAAAGCTCCAAACAACTTAGAAAGACCATCACCAGAAATACAGACATTTCCCACCCCCCCTCACCTCAGACATGCCTTCCGATACAATTTGGTCAAGTGCTAGCACATCCCCTATCCAATCTAATTCACTGTTATCTGCTAATTCGTACAATAAAAACTCATTCAAATCAGTGTTGAATCAAGTTGACTCTGATGTTGCTCGGTTCTTGTCAAATACAAATCCATTGGACCCGTTGAGTAGTGATCGAAGATTCTCATTCAATGATGGTAGTGATATTGAGGATGATTTCTTTGGATTAAAGAGAGGTGCATTATCAGCAATTACTGCCCCAGTTGGTGGGAACAATCATCACCATCACCATCATAATAACAATAATAACTCAAACACTTCCCCAGTTAATGGAAACAGAATCAATTTTGGTACCGCTTCAATTAGTGGTGGGATTGCAAGCAGACATCCACCTCAAGAGAGTTTTTTACAAAAATTTGCCAATGTTGGTGATGCAACGAGGGAAATTGAATTGGGTAAATTGTCTTTGGACGGTTCAAGAAGAACTAGTTTTAACAACGACAGGTATGGTTCTGGTTCTCTTAATGAGAATTTGAACATGCCCGTGCCTCGTTCATCAAGACACCAGTCAATTAGTGAAAAGATTGACTATTACAACAACAGTTCTCCTATTCAGGGTCATGGGTCTGTCAATGGTGGTGATTTGGCACCTGCGGAGATAAATAACGCAACAGTTGCTTCGTCATCACATGTGCCTCAAACTTTTTGGAATCCCGCGGCGGCTACTTCGTTTACTCCCTATAATCCTAATTTCATGGAAAGTTCTGTGCCAACTCCACCACCTATGCCGTTTCAAAATTCATTTTATCGTAACCATCCACAGCCACAGTCACAGCCACAGTCACAGCCACAGTCACAAGATTCCAATGGCAATGGCAATGGCACCACCTCACCTCCAATGCCTCCTCCCTTTATGATTCCTTCGCCACCTCCGCATCCTCAAATGATGGATCCAATGTTTAGTATGATGTATGGAAACTTTCCCATGCCATTCCCACCACCCATGCCACCACAACCTAGTGAAGAGAAAGATAAAGATGATGATTCCACTGAAGCTAATGAAGGTAAAAAAACTCAGGGGCCTATTGGTGTGGGGCTTATGAATAGACAGTTTTCTCCTGCAGCATTTATGCTTCCTTTCAATCCCTACATGTATCAGCAAGTACCACCACCAACTATGCCCGACGCAATGAGAATGGCATCTCCACCACCACATCAACCACCTCCAACATCTTCTTCAGCATCATCGCTGCAACTGCAACAACACCAACAGCAACCACTGTCAAAGAATCATCACCATCATGGTCCAACCGGATCAGCTCCTCCATCATCCTCAGGAGCAAACTCATCCAAGAAGAAATCCAACAAGAAACCATTCATTTATCGCTCACCACTACTTGAAGAAGTACGTGCCAATCAAAGTAGCTACACACTCAAGGATATCTTCGGACATGGTGTTGAATTCACCAAGGATCAACATGGATCAAGATTTATTCAAACTAAGCTTCCACAATCGAGTGACGAAGAAAAAGAGGTTATTTTCAAGGAAATTTGTGACATTTCATTTGATTTGATGACGGATGTATTTGGAAACTATGTCATGCAAAAGTACTTTGAGTATGGTTCTGAACAACAAAAGCAGATATTATTGCAGAAAATGTTGGGACACATTTATGAATTGTCGTTGCAGACATATGGATGTCGAGTCGTTCAACGAGCTTTGGAATCATTACAAGAACAAGATCAATTGAAGATTATTTTGGAATTACAAGATAAAGTTCTTGTGTGTGCAACCGATCAAAACTCCAACCATGTGATTCAAAAGAGTATTGAATTGATTGATTTTGATAAAGTTCGATTCATTTTGGATGTATTAACTGGTCATTTTTATCATCTCTGTACTGATCAATACGGATGTCGCGTTGTTCAAAGATTGATCCATTTTGGAAATGATAAAGATAAACAAATGATTTACAATGAAGTGGAATCTCATTTGGGATTTTTAATTACTCATAAATTCGGAAATTATGTGATCCAAGCATGTTTGGAAAATCAACTTCGAGAACAAGACATTTTTACTACTGTTGTTTGTAAATTTACTCATTTTGCCACCAACAAGTATGCCCTGAATGTATGTGAGAAATTGGTTGATCTGGCTACACAGTTGCAATTGCAAAAGATTTTGGAAGTTGTGATGCATGGTAATGAGTTGGAACGGATTATGGGAGATGAGTATGGTAATTATGTCGTGCAGAAGATTGTGTCGGTGCTTGATGGCAATAGTAGCGAAAAGAAGCAGTTGGTTGTGAAGTTGCAGCAATTGTTGTCTAGAAATAATAGTGGTAAAAAGAGTGTGGAGAAGATATTGTCGTTGTGTATGGAGGAAACTGCTGGGACGAAATGACGTGTAAGTAAATAATGAAGAAGGAGGAGGACATTTTTGGTGTGGGTTGTATATAGGAAGATACATAGTTTTGTTGTTATAGTGTCTAGTTTGTAGATAATAATGTTTTGTATATAGAGAAACCTTGTGAATAAAAATAAAGATGTTTGCATAGTTGTAATTGTTGTAAAACACTGTCATATTAAGGAGATACTGTCCATATACATAAAAAGAGTACGAGTGTGAATGTGAATGTGAATTAAAAAGAATTGAAAATTGTCCAAGCATGTGTGTGTCGCGTATGTGTCTGTGTTTATGTCTGTGTGTGTGTGTGTGTGTGTGTGTGTGTGTGTGTGTTTGTGCTAATTGAACGATCGAAGTAGTTCCCATTTGAATTTATTCCAATTCAGCTCCGCTTCTTGTGATGCATCATCATCACCATCACCATCACTGCGATACTGCCTATACAATTGTCTCACTTGCATGATATCAACCTTTAACTCAGTTTGGCTAATTTGTAAACTATCGAATAAAGTAATCCATTTCAATATTGTTAATTCTTCAATATTGATGATTTCATCATGGGAAATATACTTTGTTCGTGTGCTTGTGGTTGTTGTTGTTGTTGTGGTGGTGGTGGTGGTGGTATTGTTGTTGTTATTGCAATAATGATGTGATGGAGTGGCGTAAATTTCCAACCCCTGACCGTCTGAACTGATTGATGATGTTTTGGAGATTGTTATTGGCAATGCGTGGTTGGTCTTTGTATCTGATGATGGTGACGCAACTGAGGTTATAGTGGTGGTGTTAGCGCTAGAGCTAGTAGTTCCGGCAGAACTTGCTTTGGATGACCTTGTTGAGCTTGTTGTTTGCTGCTGATCATTTTTCAAACTTAGCAACGAAGTTGTACTACCGTCTGAAGTCAATGAAGACCCAGTGTCTAAATTCAAATAAGCACCGATTGATCCACCAGGATGTTTCAATCCAAATAATTTTTTCCGTTTAACCAAATCTTGTTCAATCAACTCTGATAAGCTCAATATAACCGAATCAGCCAAAATCAATGATAATGTAGTTGACACCGTAGGGGCAGGTAAGCCATGTATCATTTCTTCGTTATGTGAATTGGGTAAATCTGCCAACAATAAGCTCAGTATACGATTACTAGTTGATAAATTGGAAAACTTGTTACATGTGAGTAAAATAATCGGTAAATTGCATGATAAATGAGGTAGCAAGTTGATCAATTCTGGGGTGTTTCCCGATGCCGTCAACATGATTAAGCAATCGTGGTTGTCGTTGATGATACCCAAGTCGCCATGGAGTGCTTCCAGTGGATGCAAGCAACTAGCTTGTATACTTAGCGAATTGAACGTGGCCACTAGTTTCAGGGCCAATTTATGTGATTTGCCAATCCCAGTAATGATGATTTTCCCACCACGTGTGTGCGTTTGAAATAGGGTTGTGATTGAATGGATTAAATTGTCAATGGAGAATGAATCGGTTGTGTATTGGTGGTGCAAGTGCGATACTGCTTCTGTTTCTAGTTTGATTGTGTTGAGAATTGATTGGTGACATCGGTTGATCATGGATTGAGTGAGACGTGATAGTGGGGGTGGGGGTGGAGGTGCAGACGTTGTTGCCGTTGGTGATGTCGAAGAATACATTGGCGTTGTCTTTGTATAGGGCGCGTATACTGGTGAGTCCAAGGCTATGTGAAGTTGAACTGAAAATATTTCGATCGTGTGTAGAAGGGTTCAGTAAGTATGGTATGTGCGTCGTATGCTATGGATTTTCTGGAGGATCAGTACGTAGTTGGTTCAAGAATGTGAAAGCTATAAGCGCCTTTGGTCTTGCTTTGCTTTTCTATTTTTTTTTTTTTTGGTATAGGATGTGATATTCTCTTAAATAAGAATTCTTTGATAGCTTGAGAATATTTTCTTGTGGTCTTCTTACACAAAACGTGTTGTAAATAATAGTAATAAATAATATAATTGAAGTATAGAGAGATTAGTAAGCTTGTGGAATGTAACTCACTAGCAATTGAGCTACGAAAGGTGCTCTGTTGCTTTTGTCTAGTTGTCAGTCTATTTAGAAGTAATTGGTTTCAAGATCCGCCAAATAAATTGATAATCATCATTAGCAAAACTAAAGACAAGGTCTGGTCTTTCTGTGTCCTGAGAAATTTCTTTTTCCCTTTTCTGTCTGTGTGTCTTAAAGTTTATATTTGCTCATTTTCGAATAGAAAAACTGTGCACGTGATGAAGTACTTTATATACTTGATGTGGTCTTCATCAGTATGACTTAAGCTTGTCATCCTGGCTGCTTTTTTTTTTTTTTTGGCTAGTAGTATAGAACAAGCAGTTAGTGGGGTGTTTCGGTGTTTCACTGTAATTTGCTTGAATAGATTATGCTTCTTATCTCCGGTTTTCGGATGAATATTCCACCATATGCAAACTCCGTCTCTACAGACATTGTTTCAAATATGCAATTTTCGTTTTAAAAGACAACACTTGTGAACAGTTTCCTCCTCCATTCTCTCAGTTTAATTAGGAAGCTCCTCCGAAAACACTAACTCCGTGTGTTCGTCTAGATTATTGTGGCGTATCTCTCTTACTTTCTCTTCTAATTATCAATAGTTATGTCGTAATAAGATTGTTAACTTTTAGATCCGCCACAATTACGATATTTTATTGTTTTATATCATTCTGTCCTTGTTTGTGACACCATTGCAGGAGCCACCAATGAACGAAATGAACCAGAAGAAAAAAAAAAAAAGAAAAATTAGAAATCTCGGTCCGGAGATGGGAAGTAAGGTTGAGGAAGGGGGACATACCTCCGATCCCATAACCACCACGATGTTTTAAGAAAGTAGTATTTAGCTAGATGCTTTTCGGTTAGTTTACATGACACGTTTCAAGTTGCTTACTCTCATCTATAGGAATCCTTTAGGGCATAATTGTTTTTTTTTTTTTTTTTTCTCCAAATTTGGAAGAAACTTGCTCAAATTTTGCAGCAATTCTTTATAAAATTTGTTGTTTTGAATGGTGGATATTGAACGAAAAGCAGAAACAATCTTTACAATATTGCTTATTCACGTGAAGAAACTGAAGAAACTACTACGATAGTAGATAACAAAGATGAACAAACTTCACTACAAGCACATCCTCACTGCACTTGTTACCCGTGGGCTCGGCTTATGCATCGTTTTATAGATTATGGAAGTACTTCCTAGCAAAAAATTAATTCCCCACCCGTGAAGTTTGCTTTCGAGCTACTTCTAAACGGTCTCATAGTCAAGCGGCAGTACATAGCTTGACCTCTTTCTCATTGTAATCTCAACTTCTAACTTTAGTATCAATTATTTCCCTCTCTAGAGTATAATACTGCATATGGGGCTGATCGAGACTCACTCACGGTACAAAAAACTTTCTTTGTTGCAAAGATTCAAATATAAGGTAAACACCTCAATGATCAAATGACAACTGCGATAAGTCTTCACTTGTTCAAAGACATCTCCCCTTTACAAATAGTCATACTAATTGTTATCAAGATCTACTCAATCAGTAATGTTGCACCAAATGTATTGATTAAAATTGCCCGATTGATTGAACACAAGCATGTGGTTACATGGGACAATCACAGTTTGAATATGTTGTCAGACTTGAGTAGTCTACGAGAATACTTCAACGATGAAGCATGTTTCACTCAAATTTTACGGTTTTTAAAGCAAATTCACTCGATTGAGGACTTGGATGGAGTTATGAAGGGGTTCAAAGAAATGGTTACTGACGAGAAACCAACAATCGAAATCAGGAAAACGTTTACCCCACAGTCATTGTTCGGAGCTTTTATTGTACAGGCGTGTATACTCTACGAACTGCTTGAATTCCGTCAGCTTATTTGTTTGTATCAACTGTTGGACCAATTTCGGGGAACTAGTTTGGAATCACAAGATACTATGGAGAAAGATGAGCTACAAATAGCGCTCGAGGCCCAACTAGCGAAAATCAGTATCAACCCATCAAACGAACTACCCGTCTCCACAACAAAGCTGTACTTGGATCAACTAATCAATGAACAAGTGACGATATTGGAGACTTTTGGAACACCAACTCCAACATCTTTGAAAGAAGTAATGCGATTAATGGGCTCGTCTCGTGGCTCAATTGAAAACATCATGTTCAATCAGGTACCCAACTACTACTATCTCCTGTACTTGGAGAAATTGGCGCAATTGGATTATAATGGTGCTGTCGATTCCTTACACCAATATTTTGACTACATGGTTAGTAACAATTCAAAATATTTTTACCATTTTGCTCTAATATCAAAGGCTTCTTTGCATCAGTATTTTGGCGAAGACCAAAAGGCAATAGACAGCATTGAGGAAGCGGTAAGTGTGGCTAGAGAGAACAAAGATAATGCAACACTCACCTACATTTTGAGTTGGTTTTACAATTTCATGCACCACAAGCCACATTTATGGGCTCAACAGTCATTGTTTAGCAAAAACAGTGGCAATCATTTGTTGGACTTTATTATCAAAAAAAGCTCCGGAGTGAATCAGCTGTTGCTAACGGTAAATTTGGGATTTGAAACGCTACACATGATGAATAATCTGCAACCTATTTCCACTTACGCAGCGAATTTGGTTAAAACAATGTATGTTGCACTGAATGATCTGAAATCAACATTTTCGCGAAGTGCTGATGTGGCATCTATTGTTTGGGATAGAATTGGTATTGCTTCATTGAGTGAGGTATACGGCGAGATTGCACTTTGTTACAGCGAAAACTCATCGGAACATACTACTTTGGAAGCAAAGAGACTATATCGTCAATTTCAAAAGGGTATCAACTGTGAGCAAGTGTATCTACAAATTCTGAGTTTGACTCCTCATGATAGTTCCTTGAAAAACGCTGTAAGAATCCAAACTTTGTTAATGCAGATAAAGTTGTACTTGCAGCAAAAGAGACTTCGCAAAGCAAAAGAAGTTTTGGACTTTTTAATTTGCAGCAAGATCAAGGACATATCGGTCAGGAATGAACTTTGTTTGCTTGACATTGAAATTGATATCGAGTACGGCAATTACAAAAGTGCGTTAGGCAAGATTAATACCATGCAACATTGTGATGATTACATGAAGATTAAGCTCAACTTGCTAAAATGTCAAATATTTGACGGCTCCGGTGCTGTGCCCTTGTCGCTATTAGTCCAGGTGATATCTTTGTGCAAAGATTATGGTTACGTGTCTTTGTTGGTGGAAGCTAGTGTCTTGCTCCTCAGAACCTTACAGAAGCAAGGATACGATGCGGATGTGAAGAGATTTGCTGATGAAGTAATGCCAATTGCCTTCACTCATGGCGACGAGAGTCTAAAACAGTCGGCACTTGAAATAGTTAAGAAATGATTTACAATACCAGTTTGCTATAATTTCAATTGTCAAATTTATGCAATCTCTCAACCCACATCTATACATCTCTCACCGCAACTTTTTACTTCCTCTTGCTGTGCTCTTCAACATCCATTCTAGCAAGAATGAGCAGCGCACTTTTCAACTGTATAACATTTGCAACCTGTTTGAAAAACCAAATGGGCGCACTCAACACTGCCGTAACAGTACCTAGCCAAAAGAATCCATAATAGTGCAAGTATACCGCAACATAGAAAAACTCATTCACGGCACAAACGATAAACAAAACTTTCCTATTGGTGTAGTACAATGAAAGTAGCTTGGATTGCGATTCATCAACATTCTTGTGTGATGTGGATCCAGCCGATAACATGGCATACATGTGAATGTAATGAGAAGCCAAGTCCAAACTAACCAATAATTGCCAAATGAAAAAATACCTTGGGTATAAAACAGCCAAATAAACAATCAAACTAGTGGTGGCACAACGATCGGTAACCATGTCCAAAACGGCACCAAATCTAGTTCCTTGATTGAACTTTCTTGCGGCGTAGCCGTCAAATGCATCCAAAAATCCTGAAATACCGTAAAAAATCAATGTGGCCACGGGGTGACTTGGCATGAGAAGGAATGAAATGACTGCTGTAATGATACGAAAGTATCCAATCAAATTGGGAATATATAGAAGTATAGTTTGCACTGTGATATCATGTGAAACACCCGACGAAGTTGATACTGGTTTCGTGGTCATATCTTGGTTGTTGTAATTGTTGCTGAAAAGATATTGTGGGGAGTTGCTTTAAAAGTCTGCGTCGGCGGAAGTCGGCGGAAACAATGGTAATTAAATGAATTGAAATGCGCGCAGCTGGGATTTGTGCTCTGTATCTTGATGCTGAAATATGAATTAACGTGAATGAACCAACTTGCAAACTTTAGCTCTCAAGGTGTTGCAAAAAGTTGTTCCAAAAGAATCAAGAAAACAGTGGAAAATTTGTTGATCTCAAAAAGTGTGTTTTGATAAATTTTCAAATTCTCGTTTGACTTTTGACTTCTTCTTGACAGATCGAGAGAAAAAATTTTGTTCACTTGAAGCTCTACTATTACTAGCTCCCCCAACGTGTTTCATCACTTTACATGACTGAATTTGTTCAATATGAGGTTGTTATCACTTTGAAAGATAACAGTACAGCAAGAGGAACCATTTCTTATGTTGACGAGAAACTGATCACTCTATCCAATGCCTTGACATCAACAGATCGGAAAATTCAGCCCCTGGTGGAGTTTTTAAACACAGACATTGCTGATTTAAAAGTGTCGCAACTTCCTCCCTATAGACCCAAATCCAATGACCAACAGAAAAAGAGTAAGAAGCAAAAGAATGAAGATATTGTAGACGATGCAATTGTCTACTCGTCCAAACCTTCGCGTTCTAATACTCCCAAACCTGAGAAATCAAAATCAAAGTCAAAATCGAGAACTGAAAGTTCCGACTTGGAACCGGAGTCCATTGAGAATGTCAAAAACGAGGAATTTGATTTTGAGGCTAATTTGGCCATGTTTGATAAAAAGGCTGTTTTTGAGGATTTCAAGAAAAATGACCATACAAGTATTAGCGATCGACTCGTGGGCCATAATAAAGTTGAGAAACCAGCCAAGCAAAAGAAACAAAAGTATGACAATGATGAAATGGTGTTGCAAGACGTTGCCAGGGATAATTGGGATCAAATTGGCAAATCGCAAGAAAATTCAAGAACAAACACCCCGAAATCTGATGGTGTTAAAACCCAAGGTAGAGCACAACAGAATCCTACAGAAGCAAGAAATAGGAATTTCAAGTTGATAAATTCTGAAAATGCCTCTCCTATTCAATCAGCATCACCAGTACAGCTTTTAGAAATTGAGCGATTATCATCTGACAATTTCGGTGTGACACCAGCAATGATGGCGGAAATATGTGCTACTAACTTGAGCAAACTTATCATCGATCGTTGTCTTGGTGGATCAGTTAGATTGAGCAATAAGAAAAATCACAACTTGCCTCCATTGGTTCTTTTGTTGGTTGGTAGTGGACGATGTGGGAGCAGAGCATTTGCAACTGGTCGTCATTTAAGTAATCACGGAGTCAGAGTGCTAGCGTTTGTGATATCGTCAGATGAGTCTGACACTGAATTGCATCATCAATGGAAGATCTTTGAGTCTGTTGGTGGTAAGGTGGTGACATCCAGTTTTGACCTTTTGATTGATATAATACGAAATCAATTAAACACTCCAGTAGAACTAATAGTTGATGCTCTTCAAGGGTATGATGACCATTTGGAAGATATATTTTATGAACCACAGGATAAAAAAACATTGACTTCTTTGATCAATTGGTGCAACTCCTCCGAGCAATCAAAAGTCATGTCATTGGACATCCCATCGGGCATAGATGGTGGCTCGGGAATACCTGATGACGAGCTAAAGGTTGACTGTTCATGGTGTATTTCCATGGGATTACCACTAAATGGTCTTCTTTTGGCTTACAAGAACAATTATTTAAGTGATGATGACATTGTACACTATTTGATTGATGTTGGTATACCTAATAAAGTATTTCAAACGAAGCAAAATTTGAGAAAGTTTGATAATTTTTGGTATACTGCAGAATCATCCATTAAATTGGATGTTGAAGCTTAGTATTAAAGAGAACAAAGCTAGTGTATAGAAAAGTTTAGAGCGACAGAAATGAAGAAAAGAAAAAAAAAATGTTGTAAACATAGAAAATTGAACCATCGAAGAGTAAACTCCAAACATTATTATACCCCAGTTGTTTCAATCCCAATGTTTGAACAGGAGCGCAACAATATTTACGACAATTGGGGTGCTTCATCTTCGTTTAGTGCGAGGAGCAACGGAGTGGGCAAATCAACAAACTTTTCAAAACCAGGATCTGGAAATTTCTTTCCATATCAAGATCAGCAACCAGGATTGGGAAATGAGAAATTGCCACTGAAGAAGTCATTTAACCTTTTTGGAAACTCATCGGATCTGAAGAAACAGAGCCCATGGAGTCATACTACACAGGGATCGTCTGCAGAGTTGGAATCATCATTTATTCCAAGTGGTGATGATAATCAAAAAAAGTTACATATTGCAGACTCCCATTTCACGTCACAGTTGTTTGAAAATGGCAACAATTATGGTAAGGCAAATTCACACAATACGGATAAGCTATTTGGTAATAACCCACCATCAACCAATCTCACGATTCATCGAGATAATGGAGTTGCAACTTTTTCCATCAATGAAAACAATAGTTCACCCCAAAACTCAGTCTCCGTAACATTTGGTAATTATACTTCACTTCAGCCCAAATCGAGACTTGGTAAGCTATTTAGTTACTTCAAAAGGGACAACAAACCAAAGGAAAAGTTGCTGAATATCCACAAAACTCCTCATGTTACCCCCAAAACATTTTCCAGTCCCTCGTACAAAGCTATTGATGCGAGAAGGATTGGAAGTATGAAAAGACTTGTACTCAAATCGAAACCAATAAAGTATCATTTGATTGATGTCAATAGAGTATTGAGTTCAAAGAGAGGTGTTGCTGTTGCTACAAATGTATCTGCTACGAAACTTTTAACTCAAGATGTGGCTTTCGACGACGATGTGGAAGACACAGAGGAGGAGGTGCAGTACAAGCCGTTTACCTCAAATGTTCTGGCTAAGAATTTCGAGGAGAAAGAAACCCCTAATCCTGTCACTGAAAAACAGGATGGGAAAGAAACCTCGGCTCAGCAGCATAATGGTTACTGGACGTACCCTTCCATTGAAGACATTGCTAAAATGGACCCTACTAGTCTTGAAGGTGTGCGAAACTTCATTATTGGTAGAGTAGGGTATGGTCAAATTGCATACGATTATCCTGTTGACTTGACGAGATTAGTCGCCAATGCTGAAAACAACGGGCACCTGATAGCTGAAGAACTCTTTGACAACATTGTCATTTTAAAACAATCGGCTGTTTTGGTTTACCAAGGGATTGATGATAAACCTCCCTTGGGGACAGAATTGAATGTGCCCGCAACTATTACCCTCGAAGGAGTCAAGCCAAAACCAAATTTATCTATGGAAAATCACATTGATTTTTTGAAGCGTCAAATTGGTATGGAATTTGTTACATATGACCCAATAACCTATGCTTGGGTATTTAAGGTGAAGCATTTCAGTATTTGGGGCTTAGTTGACGAGGATGACGAGAATCAAAAGGATTTGGTCCTGTTGAAGAGGAAGCAGGATTTAAAAGAAGCGGATGCATTGGTTGAATACTCCAAACTCTATTCAGATGATAGTCTTGATCAAGAGGTGAAGAAACAGAAATTGAATGAGTACTCAAAATTTGTTCCTGGAGGTTGGGGCTCGACTTTGCCACCCGATGACAGCTTATTAAAGCTTAAGCAGTCACTTGTGACGGACGAGATTTCCGGGGTTTTGAACCTGTACAGAGAGCTTGAAGATGATACCATGGCTGGTAGAGTTGGCGGTATCACCATTGATTCTGATATCGATGAGATCGAAGAAGTTGAGGAGGTAAAGCTAAATGCTTACGAGCCAGTCATTACCGATATTGCTGTATTTGATGACATTAAAAACAAATCAACATTCCCAACTACAGATAACTGGTTACTTCAATTGGAATTGGCAAATCAATACAATTCGGCAATGGCTCCAATGGTGCCTGAGAGCAAATTCCCAAAAGGTGAATTGACTCTTAGTAAAGTTGATGAGATGCTTTTTTCACAAACTAAAATTAAGAGTAAGTCGGCTCTGGACCAGAAGGGATTGGGAAAATCGAAAACGGCACTCGAGGATGTCTCAGAGAAAACCATCGACTTCATTTTCGGTAAAATAATCAGTCAGTGTGAGCTCGCACAACTGACTGATCTGATGCCACAACTTAGAGCCAATGGTTTAACTTTTGCTCAACTTGCTAATAAAAGAGACAACTCAGTCCTTAATTCACAAATTGAATTGGCTTCAATATTGTTTGACTCGAGTAATGATATAGAGTCTAATAGATTAGCACTTTTCGGCGAGTGGCTTCAAAGGTACAATGAGAATCAAATTGCAGATCTACTTGAAGCAAACAAGGGTGACGAATTGTACTGCACTTTCTTTTACTTGTGCGTCAACAGGAAAGAAGAAGCTATTGAGAGAACATTGATTTCCAAAAATGAGCATCTTGCCGTGATACTTTCGTTGGCCGATTCAAAAAACAGCCTCGTCAAAGAATTGGCTACCGAGCAGCTTGAAACGTGGAAAGAGACGGATAGCGAGAAGTATATCCCAAAATCTCTCGTTAGCATTTATCAACTCCTAGCAAGACAATTAGACCAGGTAGTGGAGAATTTACCATGGACCATTGTGTTTGGTGTCTTTTTGTATTATGGCGATGTTGAGAATTTAAAGGAGTTCATTGGCAATTTTGAATCCAAACTACCGAAAGAAGATCCCGTGGCAGATTTGTTGAGATTGCAATTGAATGGTATCGATTTTACTTCGATGTTGAACTCCAATTTCAACAAGACATTGAAGTGGCTCATCTGTCTTGTTTTGGCCGATTTCGATTACGACGAATTATCAAAGAATTTAGGTGATGTTTTGGAGAAAGCTGGTATGTGGAAGGAGGCATTGGTTGTCTTTTCCTCTATTTCGGATGACAATTTGAAAACACGGCTGATTCGAAGCTTGATCATCACCAGAGTCGCGGAAGAGCCTATTAGTGAACATGATGAAAAGTATTTGATCACCGTGTTGAAGGTGCCAAGATCACTTATATATGAGGCAAAAGCATTAGAGAGAAAGAATGCAGGTGATTATTGGAGTGAGGTAAATGCACTAGTTGAAGTTGATCTTTGGAGTAAGGCACATGAAGCTATTGTTACGCAACTAGGTCCACAAACAGTTATAAAGAACTCACCAAGTGGTGTCAACAAACTTTTGAACTTGATTGATCAGTTTCCCCAGCACGGTTCTATCATCCCCTCATGGAACAAAGGGGCTGGCATATATCAAAATTACTTGAAGTTGCTTGAAAACACCAATGATATTGAAGTAATCATTTTTTTGATTGAATTTTTGCCATTAACTAAACCAGAATCGGCCAAAGAAAAATTGGCCATCAATACAATCGCCAAATTTGTGGGAGATTTGGCTTTAGAAGATAAGAGGGTACCTCAGAAAGAAAGAGAAAAGATATTTCAAATGCCTTTGGATAAGGTCAACAAAGCTTATTTTGAATTAAGACTATCTAGAGCTAATTAGATGATATAATTGCGTAGATGATGGATGAAACCTTTCGTTATATGTCGCTACCATAAACATCGGAAAATCGGATTACAAATGACTTTTCTGAAGAATATCTGGTTACATTCAACAAGTATACAAACATGTCACCTAGTCAACAAGCTGAAGATCTGATAAATTACAAGTTGAAAGAGGCTGAACCCGAACATTGCCCAGGTCCAGAGTCTGAAACGGCAGGAAAAGATGACGCGTGCAAAGGGTGTGCGAATCAAGAAATTTGCTCTTCACAAATACCGAAAGGGCCTGATCCAGATATATCCTTGATCAACAGCAGATTAGCAAACATTCAACACAAGATACTAGTCCTCTCAGGGAAAGGCGGAGTCGGTAAATCCACGTTCACGTCTATGCTTGCTTGGGCAATAGCAGCCGATGAGGATTTGGAAGTTGGTGCCATGGATTTAGATATATGTGGTCCATCACTACCGCGCATGTTGGGGGCAGGAGAGAATGAAAGTGTTCATCAGTCAAATAGTGGCTGGAGTCCCGTTTTTGTTGCCGATAATTTAGGACTAATGAGTATTTCCTTTATGCTTCCTGATAGCGACCTGGCAATAATATGGCGAGGAGCAAAAAAGAATGGTCTAATAAAACAGTTTTTGAAGGATGTAGATTGGGGTGAACGTTTGGACTATTTGTTGGTGGATACGCCACCAGGCACAAGTGACGAACATTTGTCGGTAACGTCATTAATGAAAGAGGTTGGTATTGATGGTGCATTGATTGTAACTACACCTCAAGAAGTGGCGTTGTTGGATGTACGGAAGGAAATCGATTTTTGTCGAAAGGCACACATTAAAATCTTGGGTTTGGTTGAAAACATGTCAGGATTTGTATGTCCAAACTGTCAGGGCAAGAGTCAAATTTTCAAAGCTACTACTGGTGGCGGTGAAAAATTGTGTAAAGAGTTGGGAATAGATTTCTTGGGTTCAGTGCCTTTGGACCCTCGAATAGGTAGAGCTTGTGATGAGGGAGAGTCATTCTTTGACTTGTATCCCGACTCCCCTGCATCGACGGCTATTTTGGATGTTGTTGATGCTTTAAGGGATAAAGTTGAGTTGAATATGAATGGTCTTAAGTTAGAGTGAGCTCACAGAGCGGGGGAGTTTGTGTATAGAGTGAAGTATATAGAGATGATCTTCAAAGGTTATAGCATTAGGCGACGCTGAATCAACGTACCATTTTAAAAGAGAAGTGAACACCATAATCAGTAAACATGACATATATGCATCCAATCCTCGTGGGCGACCAAAGTGGGAACTAAAATGAAGAGTACTTGAATACAGAAAATGTCGCACGAAATAACTACTTCACGAAATGCGCCTGTCAGTGCGCAACCTACTCTGAATTGCCTCATCTCTTTACTTCCTTCCCCAGAAATGTGCATACTATGTCCACTATTGAAGATATCATCAAGCTGATTCCAGCATTCAAAGAGTCACGGTTGAATTCATTGTATTCCAACTTTCAAAAAAACAAGCAATTGAACCCTGAGGGTTATGAAGCAAACATTCAGGCTTGGAAATCCTTATTCACGAAGATCATAACTTCAAACAAATTTGAGCCAGAAAGTGTTGTATCGATTCCCACTTACAACCCTAGCTTGAAAGAGCTGCTCAGCTTGCATCCATATAATGAGCCCAAGAACTTGAGTAATATCTTGCAGGAATTTGTTAATGACAAGTTTCTAATTCCAGCATCACTATATACAACGGCAAAAGAGAGCTACTTCGTTACCATCAGTGGGCAATTCCATATCTCACAGTACTTTTCAGTTAATTCCTGGCAGCAATGGCGAGCATTGAAATCGTATTCTATCGTGAAACAAGGTAGGTTGGTGGATGATCGATTCATCTATTGGGATGAGCTAGTAAAGCTAGGGCAAAAAATTGCTAAAGTAATCGAAACCAAGGTGAAGGGTGACACTTACTCGAGTATTTTGTTTAACCATAATTTACTTTTTGATGAGATATCAAAGCACGTTGCGATCACCTCTGTGGATTATGACTTATTATTGAAGCACTTGTCGCGTGATGTCAAATTACTTCAAACGAAAGTTATTGATGGTGTCACTTTTATAAAGATATCACAGGAGGAGATAAGTCCGGAGGACCAAGCCGTAGTACAAGTGAAGCAAACGATAAACAATCTTGAGACTAGGGTCAAAGAAGTAGAATCAAAATTGAATAGTATCGACTTCAAATCAGTGTTGAAACTTCCCAAAGATGCTCAGAAGTCAAGTTTGAGACTGAAGATGGCTATGAAAGCCAACTTGGTGAAACTATTGGATAAGAATGTGAACCTCGAGTTGGAAATGACAACCCTATTGCAGAAAATCAATGACTCCAATTTCAACTCGGCTTACTTTTCTGTCTTGGAAGCAAGTGCCAAAACATTATCGAAGCTTAATAGTCAGTTAAAGATAGATGACGTTGATCGAGTCAAGGCTGATATTGATGAGGAGATAATGAAGGAAGAAGAAATTGGTGATGCACTTGCTGGCGAGGCCGAGGATGTGGATGTGGATGAAGAGTTGAACAAAATGCTCGATGAGGAAGAGAAGGCTAAGGAAGAAGCGGCTAAGGAAGAAAATGTTAAGGAAGAGAAAGCTAAGAATGATAATGCAGAAGAAGAAGCTAAGCAGCAAAATGCTGATAAGGAGAAAGAACGAGAGCTTTTGAGTCGATTGGAAAACTTGACTGTCGATGATGTAATTAAGCAGTCTCCACAACATGACAGCCCGGCAACGATTGTTCCTTTCGAACAATCGCACTAGTCGATTGAGATTGCCGCTTTTGATAATAAAAAATGCTAGAGTAGAATTTTTGACCTTCAACTAATACTTTACTATCAAACAACTATAAGGTTTATTATACACGTATATAGTTTTATCCCAAAATTTGTAGAATTTGTTGAGTTAAATTATACAATTCCACTTTTGGATCTTCATATTGATCATCGGGATTGACTTGTCCATTCCTGTCACCTTGATTTAATTGCAGCTGTGAGTTACTCATTTGTTTGATACCTGTAAGTATCGCTTCATCTTCCTTGATAAAGCTATTAAATTCGGGGCTGTTTGATTCTAATAATTGCAATATCGTCCACAATGCAATATGTTCAAATGTTGCACTTCCCAGCTCCAAAAATCTAATCAAGAAACCATGTATACCTTCGTTTGGTTGTTGCCAATTGTTCAAAATGTATTGCTTGTGGTCGGGTGATACTCTGGAACACAAATTGGCTAATGCAGCAGCCGAGTTTCCACATACTTCTCCGTTTTCAGAAAATGTTAGTGGGATCAACACGTCGATTATATGCGCTTCGTACAACTTTGGTTTCAAATCATCAGCCAATGCCAAGATTGCAAAACAAGCGCTAATTTCCAGTTGAACAGATAACGGGACTTTCAATACTAAATCCTTACATTTATCAACAGCTCCAGCTGCCAACAATGCAGTTCTATTCTTTTCACTAGATGCAGCCAAATTTCTCAAGGTGGACACTGCGTGGCATTGAATCTCTTCTGAATCGGTGTAATCCAACAAGTCGACCAATGGTTTTAAAAATCCTGCTTCAATAATTAAAGCTTCGTTCAAAGGATGGATCGATATGTTTCTAATACAAGCAACAGCTGCAAGAATCAATGGTTGGTGGTTACAAGTCAATAATTGCACCAAGTGTGGTAATCCTCCAGCTCTAACAATCTCAACTTGGTAACCACTGTCGGAGGCCAAGTTTCTCAATGCTAAAGTTGCCTGACATTGAACTCTAGGTGACGGACTATCCATCAAGTTCACCAACTGGCTAACCAACTTTGGCTCGGTATTGGCCAATTTTCTTCTGTTGGTTTCATCAACAGCAATGTTGGATAATGCTGTGGTACAGTAATACTGTACATCAGCATCATCATTGGAAAGCAATGATACTAACACAGGGACTGCCCCTGCATTTACCAACTCTTGTCTATTTTCACCCAGATGTGTCATATTCAAAAGTGCACCGGTAGCATTTCTTTGAACTCTAATGTCCTTCAGCTTGGCCAATTTTGTCAAGGGTATCAAGGCACCACTTTTTGCAATTTTAGACTTATTGTCATCTTGAGTGGCCAAATTGGTTATGCATCCAACAGCATTGCACTGAACTTCAATGTTTGTAGACATCATTTGTCTAATCAATGGCTCCAATCCACCCATTTCAACAATAAGAATTTTATTCTCCGTATTCACTGCCAAATTTCCCAAAGCACCACATGCTGCTCTTTGAACTTCTGAGTCATTAGATTGAAGCAAGATTAATATCGGTTCTAGTACATCTCGATTTACCTCTCTGACATCCTTTTCGGTTATTTCAGCAAATGCTAATGCCGCACTTCTTTGCAAGTCGATATTCTCAGAATACACCAATGTACTAAGTGCTCTTAATGGTCCATTGCTGAAAAAATCAACATCTGATCTATTTTCCAAATATTGCAACAAGGCTGATATTGCCTCTCTCTCATTTTCAGCTAATAACAATTGGTTTTGACTTCCGTCTCCGCCATGTCCGCTTAAACAACTGCAACATGCACCCATGACTTTGTTGATTCTAGTTTCTATTCAGGCTGTTTTAAAAAGTTGTTAGTAAAAGAATTGATTGTTTGCTGGCGGGGGCTGAATTCCGTGGATGTTTTGTTTCCGTTGGCGTGTTTTAGGGTAAACTCCAATGTAGCAACACAATATTTCTCTGGAGCACAGGCAGTTTGCAATCTGGCTAAAATAGTAGGTGCAAACAGAAACGAAAGTTGGTTATTGATGGATTTGGGATGAACAAAAAGTTTGCCACTGGTTTCTTGTTGATTGAAGCAGGGGTTGGGTGGGGGGACTGATTGTTTTTCTGTCGTCGTTATCGTTTTTGTCTGTTTCGATTGCGTTTAATTTCAATGTCGTCTAATTTTCAATGTCGTGTGTCAAGTGAAGTTGGTCATCTGACATTCACGCTTCTATCACGTGCATTTCACATGGGAAATCAACAAAAATTCGCTTTCAATCATAAACAACGATTCATCCCATACCATTTGCATTCTTTTACTCAACGAGTTAGCAAGTGGCTCTTTATTGCTGGAGCTTTTGGATTCACATAACGTCTCACAATGAAAATTAGTACATGGAATGATAGAACTAACGAGCTTCTGCATGTTATTGCGGACCCTTTTCTACAAGATCATAGCAAAACATGCTTGGATGAAGAAATTCAACCAGAGTTTTTCTTGAACGAATCAGACAACAAGGTTGATGCATTTCTTAAAAGCACCATCATCAAGTCTATGGACTCGTGTATTTTCCTTCCCCCAGCAATCAGAGAGCGTCAAAAACGGAAACCTGAAGAAGATTTACAGAATGAGTTAAAAGCAAAGCTTCGCCGTAGTGTGGCATCATTGCATGATACGAAAAGGGAGCCAATAGTGCCATCATTGAAAACACAAGATCAAATAGAAGAGGAGCAAATGCAACAATTTTTATCATCAGAAATGAGCCAATTGGAAATATTATCTATGCCTGAGCATTATCCAGTGAAGACACAGTCTGTGTGTTCCTTGACTGAGCTATACTATTTGACTCAAACATTAGCGTCGAGTAAACTACTACCAGGAAGTCACAAAGCCTTGACGACTGGCAACTACGAATTGGCACTTTTGGAAGGAAAGGTGGCCGTTTTATACTCTCGTATTGAGGAATTGAAGAGACAAGGTAAGTGGTCCTCAAGGCAACCAAAAAGATATCATGATCCGTTCACTTATAAAAGCAGGCTAAATAAATCTAAACACGCCTGGGATTACTTATTAGAAGAAGCAAGTTGGATGGCAGAGGACTTTCGTGAGGGAAACAAATTTAAAAAATACTGTTGTGTGATTATTGCCGATGCAGTAAATGCTTATTGGAAGCTTGGGAAGGAAGCAACTTGTGTAAAGAGGAAAGCGGTTCCACTTGTATCGGAAAACATCGAGGTAATAGTTAAAGATGATGCAAATGCATCAACCAATGCTTCTGTAAATGTTTCAGCGATTGAGGCAACTAACCATACTGTTGATCCAAGGTCGCTTTTGGAAAGCAAGGTTGACGAGTCCGAAGAATATGCAGCAAAAACAGCATCAGATGTGTTTTCATCGGTTTTTGCAAAAAACAACTCATCAGTGTTTGTCAGTCTCGAGGAGATGAACAAACATACAAAGTCAATCATCAAAACTATACCCAATCATGTGGCCCTCGAAATTAACAACAAAAGCAACAAATCTAAATCGATCGAGCCTTATGAACCACCCTTAACAGCGGTATCAAAGCTATTTTTACCATTTGAGAAAGATCAAGGTTGGCACAAGATTGTATTAAGGACAAGTTCCAATGAACGAATGAAAACAAGCAAAACACCAGAGTACCAAAAGGGCGTGTTTGGCTCGCAAGCACATCGTAAATTCCATTATCTTAAACCTCCAAAGCCACCATTGTTGGCCAACATAGAGCTTAGATCTCCTACAATCTGGCTGCCAGAAGATGACAAGAGGCTTATACACTATGTTGCAGAATTTTGTTTCAATTGGGATCTTATCGCTGAGCATGTCCAAGTGGGCTCCTTCGCGCCTAGTTTGAGTAAGTATGAGTCCAATATTGAGAGAAGAACTCCATGGCAATGCTTTGAGAGGTATATTCAACTAAACCAAAAGTTTCAATTCTCGGATATGAAAGGCAGCTACGCATTTCATGCTCAGCAATGGCTCGAACAGGCTCACAAAACTCAGCTGACAACCAAAAGAAGAGTTTCTCCGCTTGGTGTAGGATCTGACTCGATGCAAAGAGGACATCGGAAATTGAGGTGGGCTTCAATGTTTGATGCCATGCGCAAGGCAATGAAGAAGAGAGAAATCGCACTTGCCAAGATGAATCACCGCCGGGGCACCACGGATATGCAGCAAAACGTTCAACCAGGTGCAGTCGTCAATGGCGATAAGCGTGCCAACACTAGCAAAACTCCAACGCCTGCAGAGTTGTCGAATTTGAAGTATGAGCGAGACAAGTCAATCCAGCAGAGCTCGCGAACCCGTCTTATGGCAGCTGTGGCCCAACAACAACAACAACAACAACAACAACATCAGCAGCAGCAGCAGCAGCAGCAGCAGCAGCAACAGCAGCAACAGCAACAACAACATCAGCCAAACCAGCAGCATCCGCAGCAGCGGCAGAATCAACAACAACAACATCCTCATCATTCACAGCAGCAACCACAACCACAACAGCAACACCATCCATTGCCGCCTCAGCAAATACCTCAACAGCAGCAACTACCTCAACAACAGCACCTCCAACAGCAACTCCCACAGCATGCTCAACTTACACCTCAACAGCATCATCCTCAAGCTCCTCCGATGCAACAACCCCGCATGGTACCTCCAGCCCGACAAATGGATCAGAGACCTCAGCCCAATCATCACCAACTCCAGCAGTTGCAACAAATCCAGCAAATGCAGATTCAGCAACAACAACAGCTTCAGCAGTTGCAACAGCAGCAACGACAACAGCATTCCCAACAACAATACACACCACATCTGCAGCTGCAGCTGCAGCTGCAACTGCCGGTATTACAGCAACAACAAATTATGCTGCAACGCCCACATCTGCAACCGCAACAAGCTCATGCGCAACAACAGGTGCAGAATCGATTTCAGAACCAACCACAATATGTGCAGGCTAACTCTCCTGACTTCCTGTCAAATGCTCCAACCCCTCGCCCTGAGCAAATTTTACAAAGGGCTCAACGTGCTGCTTTGAATGGGCTATCCTCCCAAACGCAAGCCACAGTTAGGGATGTCCAATATCCTCAAAACCAAATAAAGTTTCCCACGACTAAAGATGGGAAACAATTAACTAACGAGCAGATACATCAATTGTTGCAGATGGAAAAACAAAGAAGACTCTTGCAGCAGCAGCAACAACAACAACAACAACAACAGCTACAGCAGCCACAGCAGCAACAACAACAACCACAGCCACAACCACAACCACAACTACAGAATGTGGACATTCAACCTTCCCCAAACATGGGGATTGCTTCCCATCCGCAAGCTCCGATATCTCCTCAAGTTCAGCAGCAACATCACCAAGCAAACATCAACAATGCGACATTGCCTATTGGATCGCCAAATTTACAGTATCTGCCAAACAAAACAGATAATCAGAATCCTGGCGTCTATTATCAAAGACTGGCGCAACAACCCGTGCCTCAAGTACAAAATGTGCTGCCCAATCCTCAACAAAAACCGATACCACAACAAGCACGCCAACAACGACCAAGAATTCAGTTTCCACCGGCGCAAATATCGGCAATCATTAACTCAATACAAACCCAGAACCCCAATTATACCAAAGAGCAGGTGACAAAGTTGGCAGCTCAGTACTTGAATAGTCTTCATCAGCAGGCTCAAAACAGAGCAAACAAGAATGCGCAAGCACATGTACAAAGTGGTGTTCCTCTACAGCAGGGTCAGCAATTTCGTGATGCCAACACTGGAGGGAACACCAGCACGAGCGCAACTGCAAGTCCTCAACTGAGTCATATACATCCACAAAGTCAAGGTCAATAAATTGAGGCGTATATATAGACAAATAACGATACTGATGTGTAGTTTCAGGTGTTTTGGTGCTACAATTGATTTTTGACTCCTATTAAGATTCTACATATATGGGGGCCAGTTTGGCAAACTCGAGTAGGCTAATCTTATCGATGGCTTCCTTTTAGGTGGTATCTACAACTATTTGAGCATCACAATTGAGGAGTTTTATTTTTGATATTTAGTATTCTATTCGTTTCTGACATAATATAAACTGGTTTTGATTTTCTTTTTTTTCTTTTTTTGCATCAACAAATTTCCACATCCCATCGCCAAGCGTCCAAACAACAATGTCTTTAACAGAAACAAATCTCGATGATACTTTGCCTCTCTTGGGCAGAGGAAAAGTCCGTGATATATATCAAATCGACCCGTCTACTTTATTGTTTGTTGCTACAGATCGTATATCTGCTTATGATGTCATCATGGAAAACGGTATCACCGACAAGGGGAAATTGTTGACCAAGCTTTCTGAGTTTTGGTTTGATTTTTTACCCATTGAAAACCACTTGATCAAGAAAGATATTTTTCAAGAATATCCACGATTGGAAAAATATAGGGATCAGTTGCAAGATCGTGCATTGATAGTGCGTAAATTGAAACTTATTCCATTGGAAGTGATCGTTAGAGGCTACATCACTGGATCCGCGTGGAAAGAGTACAAAAAACTGAAAACAGTTCACGGATTGCCGATAGATGAGGAATTGGTGGAATCACAAGAGTTCAAAACACCAATTTTCACTCCCTCTACAAAAGCAGAACAAGGAGAGCACGATGAAAACATCTCGCCTGCTGAAGCTGCCAAGATTGTTGGGCAAGATTTATGCGACAGATTGGAAAAGACGGCAATTGATTTGTACGTACAGGCAAAAGAGTATGCCAAAACCAAAGGTATAATTATCGCTGATACAAAGTTTGAATTTGGATTAGATGAAAACAATGATATTGTTTTGGTCGATGAGGTTTTAACTCCGGATTCGTCAAGATTTTGGAATGCCAGCACATACGAAGTTGGAAAATCGCAAGATTCGTACGACAAACAATTTTTAAGAGATTGGCTAACTAGTAATGGCTTGAATGGTAAAGAAGGAGTTAAAATGACGGACGAGATCGTCGAAAAGACTAGAGAAAAATACATTGAGGCGTATGAGCAATTGACTGGTGATAAATGGAAATGAGTGGTTACGAACGGACTAATTTATACGGTATTTTCGTATTTCCATATTTTTTTGTCGTTCGTATTCGTCAGTAACTCGAAACTTTGGAGTTTCGGTGGTGTTAAGATTCTTCATTCGTAGAATGTTCAAATCTTCAAAATCTCTTGGTCCTCGAGGTCTTGATTTCAAACGATCATTCACTTCTTTTTCAACAACTGTCCAGAACTCCTTTTGGTATGCTAAACGTACCTCTTTTGCTTCTAAATCAAGTGCTTGCTTTTTAAGATTGAATTCTTCAATCATGGTATCCTCTACTTTATCCAACTGGCTCTCTTTATCGTTAATTTTTTTTTCACGTTCACTCAATTTCAACTCCTTTTCTTTGCATCTGTTTTCTCGTAATTGTATAAATTGATCTTTCTTTTTCAACTCTTCGCTTTTGTTAATTAGTTCATATTTCAACGTGTTTAGAGTTTGATTGTACTCTTTCAACTCCATCTCTTTACGTAAAAACTTTATGCTCAATGAGTTTATCAAGTCATAACATGTAGGACGAAGGTCCGGGTCGACCGTTATGCATTCTCTAATGATGGATCGCAATTGCACAGAGTAAAAATCTGATATTGGTGGAAACGTCCCGCGTTTAATTTTTGCTTGAAGTTGTAAATGAGTCTTTGCCTGGAATGGCGGTTGTTGATTACACAATTCGTACAAGACACAACCTAGAGACCAGACATCACAAACTGGCAGGTAGGGTTCATCCATTAACACCTCGGGAGACATATAGTACGGAGTTCCGACATAAGTTTTGGCAAAGTCATTGGACGTAGTCAACATCTTTGCCAATCCGAAATCACCAACCTTGAGCACACCGTGCTCGAGAAAGATATTGTCTGGCTTGATATCACGATGAATAATTACTGAATCTGAGTTGATCTGAGGCATATCGATACCATCATGCGAAGAGCTATTGAACAAGTCCACTTTTGGAGCGTCTGATCCATAATGGCATCTATACAATGCTGACAAGGTTTGTACCAAGACTTGCCATATAAACTCCTCGGGTACATTTTCTTTATTGTTTTTGAAATCCTTGATTAATTGAGATAAATCACCCCCTGAACAGTACTCCATGTATATATGAATAGTTTTGGAGTTGATTATATGATCATGTTTGTAGTATCTCACAATGTTTCTATGATTCAATTCCTTCAATATGCGTAGTTCTGATATGATTTGGTTTCTTTCTTGAGAATTCATAGACTTGTACTCAATCTCTTTGCGAACAAGAATGGAATTGTCTAGCTTATTGCGAACCTTGCGTACGGTCCCATACGAGCCTTTGCCAATCACTTCAAGCGGCTCATAATCACTGCTCATGATTACTGTGGTAATGGTCAGTCGGGTATTCTAGTGAACGAAAGAAGTATACTTCAAAAAGTTGGTTTTGAAATTTTCAAAATACTGCAAAAAAATTTCTCAATTTGGTGAAAATGAAAACAAATACACAAAGACATAACCTAACCAGCGCAAGACCCCAAATGAGATGCGCTTTGATGGAGAAAATGAAAAGGTTCAACTCATGATTAATGTTATTATCGCAGCTATATGGTACTCCTACATAATGAAGGCGCTTACGCCCATTTTCCTAACACACTCATAAGCACTAATCCAGCAATTAAGGCGATCAAAGCGAACGAAGTATGAACCACCCCCGCATGGCGCAAGTTTCCAAACAACCAGTCATGTGCCCACATCTCAATCAACCCTGTCCACAACAAGACACCAGCTGAAAAAGAGTCCAATGTACCTAATGCAATAATGGTGGATGGGTCATTACCATTGAATTCGTGAAGTGTACCAATACCAATGGCCATACCCACAGGAGTGATGATTGCAAATACAGCCGCCATGAGAATCTTTAACCATACAGAGTCTCTCAACTCTATAATTCTTGAACCCAACGCCAACCCTTCGAAAAATTGGTGGAATACAATGACAATGAATAAGGTGATAAAATAAGAATCAGCAGCTACAACCAACGTGATACCAATCAAAATTGAATGGAAAACGATACCTGCTTCAAGAATGACCACTGAAAGTTTGTCATGCATCGCTTTGGAAGATCCATTGAGCGACGTTGTTTCTTCTTCATCCGACACTGTTTTAGTAGCTTCATTTATAACAGCATCATCTTCAGATGCATTTTCCTTTGAACCAGCGAGTTTGCTCAAACGGTAAGACAAAAATCGATAAGCAATATACTCAATTACAAAGGCAATGAATATGCCCGCCATAGTTATTGAAGCGCCAGTACCTTCATAGGCTAAATGAATACATTCGTTTGACCACATCAAAAAAGCATGGGTCATTAAATGAACCAATGCAGTGGAAATAACAACACCAGTACCAAACTGTTTGACTATTGTAATGATTATATTTTCAGAAGATATTTTAAAAAATGAACGCAAGACCAATGGGCCAAAAGATCCGATTGCACTTGTGACCAATATAACGAATAAAAGTCCAATTCTTAACGGAATATCATAATCCCGATCTACTCTTTCACAAGTTTCTCCATCAGCTCCATGTACGGTGTTTCCGTTTTCGTCCACACAATGTTCAACACCTGCGTGGAAATGACATGATACACCTGACGTTGAGCTTGATTCGGAAGTAGTAGTGCTTGCTTCATTGACTCTGACAAATTGTAATTCCTCGTCACCATTTTTACAGTGAACCTCAGTACCATGCAAATGACATCCTGTATAGTTTGATTGCGGATTGTCTTGTTTAGGTTCAATATAACCTTCTTTACCATCCCAATCGATACAATATTGAACATCACCATGCATGTGACAGCCGGTCACAGTAGTGTTCGAAGTACTGTGTCCATGGTCGTGCTCATCCTCATCGTCATCTTCCACCCTGACAAATTGCAATTCCTCGTCACCGTTTTTACAGTGAACCTCAGTACCATGCAAATGACATCCTGTATAGTTTGATTGTGGGTTGTCTTGTTTAGGTTCAATATAACCTTCTTTACCATCCCAATCGATACAATATTGAACATCACCATGCATGTGACAGCCGGTCACAGTAGTGTTCGAAGTACTGTGTCCATGGTCGTGCTCATCCTCATCGTCATCTTCCACCCTGACAAATTGCAATTCCTCGTCACCGTTTTTACAGTGAACCTCAGTACCATGCAAATGACATCCTGTATAGTTTGATTGTGGATTGTCTTGTTTAGGTTCAATATAACCTTCTTTGCCATCCCAATCGATACAATATTGAACATCACCATGCATGTGACAGCCAGTCACAGTAGTGTTTGAGGCACCTTCTTCATGCTCATGGTCATGCTCCTCGTCTGCCCTGACAAATTGCAATTCCTCGTCACCGTTTTTACAGTGAACCTCAGTACCATGCAAATGACATCCTGTATAGTTTGATTGTGGATTGTCTTGTTTAGGTTCAATATAACCTTCTTTGCCATCCCAATCGATACAATATTGAACATCACCATGCATGTGACAGCCAGTCACAGTAGTGTTTGAGGCACCTTCTTCATGCTCATGGTCATGCTCCTCGTCTGCCCTGACAAATTGCAATTCCTCGTCACCGTTTTTACAGTGAACCTCAGTACCATGCAAATGACATCCTGTATAGTTTGATTGTGGGTTGTCTTGTTTAGGTTCAATATAACCTTCTTTACCATCCCAATCGATACAATATTGAACATCACCATGCATGTGACAACCAGTCACAGTAGTGTTTGAGGCACCTTCTTCATGCTCATGGTCATGTTCCTCGTCTGCCCTGACAGTTAGCGTCACTAATTGTTCCCCCAAGTTGATTCTCTCTTTCACTGCATTAGCACAAATTTGGGTTGCAAGAAGTGCTATAATCGGAACACTCGTCAATCCAGTAAACTTCATCCTATGAGCTGTGAATCTTGTTTGTTGGCTGGTTGAGAACCTATCTGAAAATTTGGCATTGAAGTGATTGTCTCGTACCGCCAGTTATATAGTATCTTGATAACCACTATCATTACTAGATGGGGGAACTCATTTCAATTTAATTCAATGATGATGCCAAGCAAAAATCGAGGTGAACTCTTCATTTAAATAATTATGACCATTAAATTTAGCGAGGATCTCTCTCTCTCTCATTCAAGGAATGGTTGCAGAACAGCTCTCGAGTTGGGCCATTTGTTATTCGGAACTTGCACAAATGGGAATATAAGCGGCAATCGAATTAACATTTAGTCTTTTCTTCTCTTTTTTTTTTTCTTGGAACCTTAAAAATATTGAAAGCAACTTGGAGGTAAGTATTGAGACAATTTCATAACTTTATACCTGCTGTCTGAATACCCGTGGCCACGGTGTAGCTCACATCACCTGGCACTTGCATAGGACAGCCCGTGCTGTGGCCCTTGCATGTTTTACAAAACACAATTGAATAAGAAGATGGTTTTCAAACAAGATTTAAAGTTGGTGATATTTACGAATATATTTTCTTGGAATTCTGCAACAATGGCATATAACCACCAAGGTGAAATTTTTTCTTACGTTAAGCCACAAATATGACACAAAGAATACGATTTCGTTAAAAAGTTGAGGCAAAGTAGTGTGTAATGCCGTGCTTGTAAGCTTCCATAATCAGATTTGCAAAGTTGGTCTGAATGTAGATCCCAACAATGTAACGCCAGAAAATCCTGCATAAAGTTGAAACAAGAAGGGGAACCCTGCTGGAAGACAGTATCATTAATTGTTTTGAATTGAGTACAATGTGACTAACAATTTCGGTACGCTGAACACAACTTTGGTAATATATATCATCTACTTGAGTGAACCATTCAAACAGAATTCAGTCACGCCAAATAGGGAAAAAACACTTTGTAAAACTCATCACCTCAATGGGTGAATTTACAAGAAGTTAAAATCTTGAAAAGCTTACTTGACTTTTGATTAAGTCTAGGTGAGTCAAGGGGCAACTGATGTACACATATAAAATCTAAGAGTGGGAAAAATTCAAAATACCTGACCATATACCAACAGAGAATAATCAAGTGCAGTGCGTACATTGTATACTCCCTAGGAACATGCAAGGCCTGTTATCAAGGAAGAGAGAAAACCAAGAGACACCATCAACAATACAACTTTGTTAGACAAGTGGGCTGTACAAGGTGTCAATGTATTTGATACACATCGAAACCATCAACTTGAAGTAAGTACGAGTATTGGTGAAGTTGTAAAAGATTGTTCACGAAAATGGTCACGTTTTTATGCAGTGCCCAAGTTATTTTTCTTTGTTAGCGCTTAACCATGTAAAGTACCCACTTCGTGGGCACTTTCGTGAATAAACGCATCTGATTTACGGAGACCCTATTCATTAGTAGAAGTTTCTCTCACCTCGTCCTTGAAAAAGCGGGTAGAAATTCTTTCTCTTCTCGACCCAAGTTTCGTAGTACCCCCGACGCGCGAGGTACGTCCATTTTCGTGAATAATCTTATTATTTTTATATATTTGTGTTGTATAAATATGAAGTAAGAAGATGTGTGGATAGTAGTATGTACACTAGTATATCTACTGGCGCTGCTATGAATGTATTATGTCAGATATCGGTGGACTTAGTATTGAGTTATCCATGTAAATGGACTTTCTAATAAGGAAATAGTTGATAAACAGGATAGCACATTAAGGTGTGATTGTAATCTATAAGTCAGTGGCTAACTAACTGCACCATTGAAAAGATGTAAGTATAAGTATTTGTGAAGTTAGTGTATAGTTTCTCTTATACTTGATCTTAGGTTGCAAAATGTTTCCTGCGCTACCAGTTGATTCCTAAAATTAAAAAAACGCGAAGAACAAACAAAAGAAGCAAAGTTACACAAACACCAATGTACACGCGTGTTGAGGAACAACAATCAATTTTCGAAATGTCAACTGATTAACCACCACTACTCTTCTTCTTCTTTTGTATTCTATTTCCATTCATTCGATAAGGCCATGTCATCCAATATAGATGTCCGGTTTTCCGGCACTGGCAATGAGAAGCAGTTTATCAGACAATTACATGAAAAAGATGCGTCCACCATTAGATTCATCGACCACAACAAGGATTATTTCACATGTTTGGAATCTGATGCTGAGTTAATTGCAGATGAAATTTACAAAACAAGATCAGTCATCAAGACTTCTGATAAAACAAAGTATGTCACGATTTCACCACAAGTTTTTCAGAATGTTTTGAAATTTTGTTTATTGGAGAAGCAATTTAGGGTGGAGATTTACCACAATAGAACTTATCAGTTGTTGGTTAGTGGTACTGCTGGTAATCTCGAAAGCATAAGCAAAGAGTATGGTATAAATTTTGAGTTTCATGATTGTTCCAACTCTTCTATTGCTGCAATCAAGATACACGGAAATTCTGTTGGTGTTTGTATTATTGAAGACAACAAGGTAGATCTTTGTGAATTTGAAGACAATGAGTTGTATTCCAATTTAGAAGGGTTATTGTTGCAATTTGGTATAAAAGAAGTTGTTTTGCCTAATTTGTCTGACAAGAAACTTTTGCAAGTGATTAACAAGATTAGCAACATTGTTGTCAGTACAATTTCGGCTTTCAATACTAAAAATATTGAGCAAGATTTGGTGAAGTTATTAGAAGAAGACAACCTTCAAATGGTGTTTTCATCAAAAGGTATGAAGTTGACAGAATACTCACTTTCGTTATCGTCTTGCAATGCGCTAATTGTTTACTTGGAATTACTTGAAAATGATTCGAAAAACTTCACCATCAATAAGTATGACCTATCAGCTTATATGAGATTGGATTCTTCTACAATCAAGGCATTGAATGTGTTTCCTGAGTTCAAGTCTACTTCGATAAACTCCATTTTTGAACTTCTCAACAAGTCCAAAACACCCGGGGGTTCCAGGTTGTTGTCCCAATGGTTAAAGCAACCTTTAACCAACGTTGATGCAATTGAAGAGCGTCAAGCTTTGGTTCAATTATTAATGGAGGACGCAAGTTTGAGAGTAGCCGTGCAAAACGTCTTGACACAAGTGCCCGATATCAAGAGATTGTTGAAGAAAATGTCAATATCAATTGGCAAGATTGGTAATGAAAATAAGAAATTGGAGGACTTGGTCAGGTTGTACCAATTGGTGTTAGTGTTGCCTGAATTGGTTGACGTTTTGAAAGGTCGAGATGACTTGGTTACCAAATACTGGTTAGATCCAATATCCAAGCATCACCAATTACTACTTAAATTTCAAGAGCTTGTTGAAACGACCGTTGATCTCAAAGGGTTGAATGATTTACATTCCAATTTTGACATTAGACCCGAGTTCGATGCTTCATTGGTTTCAATAAATGAAAGAAAGCAATCCTCACTCAAACAAATTAAGCAATTACATTTGCAGATTGCTGATAATTTGAATATGGATCTGGAAAAAAAATTAAAACTAGAGCAACATCAGCAGCACGGATATTGTCTAAGACTCACTAGAAATGATTCAGTTGTGTTGCGTAATAATAAAAACTACATTGAATTGCAAACCGTCAAAGCTGGTGTTTATTTCACCACTGCTCAAATGAGAAAATTGTCTCAAGTGTACGCCAATTCATGTGATGAGTACAATATCAAACAACGGGAATTAATTAGGGAAGTGCTTTCAATTTCATTAACTTATCAAGGGGTCTTTTCTGCATTGAGCTTGGATCTTTCTCACTTGGATGTGATTGCAAGTTTTGCCAATGTAGCGTTACTTGCACCAACAACATTCACCAAACCCAAATTAATCCCCATGCATGCAAAAGAAAGAAGAATTAAACTTAACGATTCGAGACACCCTTTGCTTGAAGTGCAAGATGATGTAGACTTTATTCCAAATGACGTGCTGATGGGTGATAAATTTTTCAACATTATAACTGGACCAAACATGGGAGGTAAGTCCACATACTTAAAACAAATCGCCACTACTGGACTAATGGCTCAAGTTGGATCATTTATCCCTGCAGAACCCGGTGCAGAGTTGCCGGTTTTTGATGCCATTTTATCGCGTGTGGGTGCTGGTGATTCACAATTAAAAGGGTTGTCGACATTTATGATTGAAATGTTGGAGACGTCGTCGATATTGGCTACAGCCACGTCAAACTCATTATTGATTATTGACGAATTGGGAAGGGGGACCTCGACTTATGATGGGTTTGGACTCGCCTGGTCGATTCTGGAGCATCTTATTCAACACAAGAAATGTTTTGCTCTATTTGCCACCCATTTCCATGAGTTGAATAAGTTAGCTGAAAAATATCCGAATTCAGTTGAGAATCTACACGTTGTTGCTTATGTGGAAAACAAGGATGACATTACCTTGATGTATAAAATTGAACCTGGTATTTCCTCCAAATCGTTTGGTATAAATGTGGCTGAAATGGTAAAGTTCCCAACCAAGATTATCAATATGGCAAAAAGGAAAGCTGATGAGCTACAGAATAACGAAAATTTGAAAAAGAGTCGTGTTGAAGTAAAGCAAGAAGTAGAGCAATTAAAGTCGGTGTTGCGAAAGTGGAGAGAGGAGAACCATCATGATGTACCAACAGCAAGTGAGAGTTTAAAACAGTTGCTAAAAAGTACATCCAATCAATACATTTCCGAATTGATACAAACTTTGTGAGTTTATGATTTTATATAGATCTATACTATTTAAGAATAAACGTCTAGTGCGGTAAAATGTCATTACTGTTGCTTTAGTTTTAATTCTTGTTGCTTCACGCGATCATCATGTTCTGCTAATGTTTTTATCGCTTGGTATTTGCGTAACCCTTCAGGATCAATACATGTAACCACTGGCCAACCCAAAATCCAACTAAGGGTAAAATACTTTTCAGTACCGGTTAAGAAACATCTCAAGTATTCTTCATAAATTAAGCAATAGTAAACACCGCTTCCAGTGAAAATATGCCACCAACCATGTCCTTCCAATACAAACCCATAAGGCATGCCCCAGTCTCTTCTGGTTGATCTAACTTGATCGCATAAATGGATATCCATGTTCCACAAGATATATCCGAAAAAAAACAATCCAATCCCTAAAACAGCCATCATATTCATTTGTCGTTTAACTTTTGGGTCATGGACATATTTGGAGCACAAACTAGTTGACTTGAAAATTCCAAGAACATTCATGGCACCATAAGCAGTTTGATGTATTGTTGGATTGCGAATTTGTAGATAGATAATGGTTAAAGTAGCAGCGGAAACAAAGATGCTCAACCCTACGAAAAAGGATTGTCTTTTGGTTTTGAATTCACTGAAAATCGACCAAAGTGGGATACAAGTGGTATAAATCATGGGTAACTCATCCAACAATTGGAAATGATACTTTAAAGTCATGTGGAATAACCAGGATCCCAATCCAACGAGGAAAAACCCGGCACTTGTCCACATAAATCTTTTTTCAAGATGGTTATGAAATGCTTGATAGATGGCAAATACGGCCAAACACATAAAGAATGCATTGGTGGTTGTGTTTATAGCTTCAGCGATATAAGTGGATACCACGTAGTTTTCCTCACACCAGTCAATTGTGGATGTGGGGATCCCCCAGTATCCATTCTTTTGTTCTGGTGGATATGGCCAAGCAAATGGTAACATTACAGATGATGGAATCTATGAGCGTGAGCCGAGTGCGTATGGGAAACGTTGCGATGCGTGTGGTTGTAGTGGCGGTAGTAGTAGGTAGCCACGTAGCTCAATAAGTGAATAGACTAAAGGCTAAGACGAGCTGGTGTGAAATTGAATGATGGTGGATAAAATGTCGACTAATTTATGGCACTTGTGTTAGAGAGTTGCTACCAAAGATATCCGGAAGTAAAGGGATTGGTAGCGATATCGGAATTAAAATATATGCCAGTGGATAAAAATAGAACTTCAACTTCTTGCACAAAACCTTTATTGTTTAAAGGTATTGACAAGTTTAATTTTCTCGGTATAGTATGGCAAATATGCACATGTGTGGGGGGAGTGGGACTATAAATTGCTATATACCTCCTCTTGCGAGCTTTGGTTTTGGCATACAACCGAGATTGCGTGGATTCCTTTCACCCCCAAGGCTTTTTGTGTCGCAAGTTGTCAAATAGGAAACAAGAAAAACTTTATTTTTTATCTCAAAAGGAGTTTACAGGTTTTCTAGGTAGCAGAGATTGTGTATGCATAGCTTGAAAGAAGAGAGCAGAAGAGACATGTTAGTTATTTGCTTCAGAAAGTATAACAGAGGGTCTGAAACGCCCCACGTGGTGGGGAGTTTCTCGCGTAAATAACCTGTCAATGACATAAATGGTAGCTTCATCACACTACTTCATGAATTCTCGACCCATCTTATCCAGCACTCTTCGTTCACAGGTCCGGTAGTTGTGTAAGCATCATTCATACACATCATCTCTTGATCCGTGCTGTTGTTTCCACAATTCTTCTTTCCCAATTGAATAGGCTCCGTGTCATTTTTGATTTCACACCAATCGTCATCCAATAGAGAATGAAAATGCCAATACAAATTGGCCACAACAAGTTTCATTTCCATCCATGCTAAATGCATTCCAAGACACAGGCGTATGCCCTTGCCGAAATGCATCATAAACTTGTGTTGTGCTTTCTTTCTCTGTTCAAACTCCTCTTGTGATTCCTCGGGGTACTTTAACCATCGATCTGGGATGAAATAGTCGTGCTTGGGAAACACTGTGGAGTCACGATGCATCGCATATGGCAAGCATGATATGATTGTCCCTTTGGGGATTTCAACACCAGCTATAGAGTAAACCCGATCCACTACTCGTGGCTCCGCTCCTGGGATCGATGCGTGTACTCGGGAATTCTCCAACAATAGCGCATCCAAAAATTCGAGCTTGTCCAATTTTTCCAAGTCTTCAATCACATCATCGTGACTATTAGGCTTGGAGAAAGATTCATATAGCTCATGTTGTAATTTCTCAACCATGGTGTGATTTCCAGATCGAGACAATTCGTACACCAAGTAACACAATTGCACCGCTGTTGTCTCGTGGCCAGCAAACAAATTGTCCGACAAGAATGAGTAAGCTCTTGGCCCTTTTAGTCCATTTTGTTTCAAAACTTCCAAAGTAGTGGAGTTTTTCCCATTGTTTGCCCAGTGTTTTTCAGCAATTTCGTACAATGACATTCGAAACTTTGCAATGTCCTCGGAGCATTTCATAATGGTTTTGGTGGCAACAAAATCCCAAAGTGCTGGCATTAATGTAGTCCAAAATAACATACTTGACACTTGACGATGTTTCAAGATTATGTCACGTTCAGATGGGTTGTCCATTAAATTCAGTCCATTGGTTTCTCCCAACTCAAATTTCGAAACCACATCCATTGCAAACAACCCAAATAACGAAAATACTTCAATTCCGAGACTCTTTGCTCTGTGTGACTTGTTGAACCATGGCTTACGATGTCCCTTTGCATGAGGGTTCAAGGTGGGAGCGACGCTAGCAAAGTCGGGAGATTCACCTTTGATGGAGCTTTTGTATACGTATTCTAGCATTTTCCTCGTTGACTCAATCAAAATTCTCCTGGTGTTGTTTTCAGGCGACATGACATTTCCCTTATTGTACAATCTCATTATGATCTTTTTGTATTGTAAGTGCTGATCATTGGGCAACGAGGCAAAGATATTATCATGGCCATGGTTGGTAAAATTGGCATAGAATGACGATTTGGGGAAATTTTTGATGTAAATATCATTGACATATTGTGGTCCATAAACACTGATCTCTTTTGGTGATAAGATGACGATGGGGCCATAGATCTGATGTAGTTTATAGACTGTTTGTATCCATGTCCCGTTTCGTTGATGATTCAAGGCAGGAATTATTGATACTCGATAGATATAAGGTCCCGGAATGTTCCAGAACGGGGACGTAATGGGTGCGTAAACAAAGTAGTAGCAGCTGAATATTGCAAGTACTGAAAATAAAGTCCAAAGGAGGTGCAATCGCAAAAGACTAAGAAACACTTGGAGGAGTTCACTCAACATGTTTATTGTCGAAGGTTGAGGAGAAAATAGTTGCTCTGTCTTTGACGACGTTTAGCTGAATCAATGGTTCATTTCCACGTGAGTGAGGAGAAGTAATTGTTATCTCTGATTTCTGAAAAGGGAAAAGAAAATTCCGCGTAAAATTATGTTTTTGCACAAAAACAAAAGGGAATTGAATTAATAATCACACAATCCCAAAAAAATGCACAGCTATATGCCACACATGCATCTGAGCTTGTTGTTGTTTCATTCCAATCAAGGTGCTTCCATTAGCGTGAGTGAGTGAAAGAGCACAGCATAAACTCAGGGGTTGCTAAATTCATTCAGCACAGTTCTAAATTCTTCTGGAGCCATCTCTTATTGCTTTCACTCATACGTGAAAAGTGCCAATTCAAAAGAACAAACTTGGCTATGAAGATGCCTAACAAAGACTGTTTTGTTGGCTCATGTGTTGGCCAAAACCAACTTCGATAGACTTTCCAACACTTTAATGCTTCTTTTTATTTTGGTTGCAAATTACTTTATTCACGTGGAGTGATGCAATTGCGAAAAATAAAAAAAAAAAGAAAAAAAGAATTAACTCATCATAACAAAGAGCAGTCGTTATCAACATAGTCAAGGTGCCAGATCTATAGTATTGAGGTAAGGGGAGATTCAAGATTGTAGTCGTTGTTATGCACGATATAAATATGAATCTTTAAAACTCTACAAAAGTCTATAAATTTTATAGAAATCTATAAAATCTATACAGTCTTGAATTCTTTAAACTCTTCCGCGATGTGTATGCCGCATTCTGTCTTTACTTTATCTTTCCAACGCCCACTTCTCTCATCTTCACCTTCAGCCACGGGGACGGTAGAGTGCCAGTCTCCAATAGACTTGTAACCTAAATCCAAAAGTTCATTGTACGGTACCTTATGCTCATCGATGTAAGACTTCACTGCTTTGAAATCCCAATCCCAAAGTGGGTTAACCTTGAGAATGTTGTTGGGCTCATCAAATTCAAGCACCGCCAAGGAGGACCTTGCCCCACCTTGTGATTTTCTTCTTCCTGTTAGCACAACATTCACATTGAGTTTTTTGTATGCTCTTTGTATGGGCTCCACTTTGACCAAGTAGTCGTAATACTTATCATTTGTCTCCCACAACTGGTCTCCGTATTTTGCAACAAATTCTTGTTCAGTAGAAACGCCTGATGGTTGAAATACATTGACTTTGGAATCTTTGTAGCGATCTTGTACCCTGTTTAATAAGTCAAGCGTCTGTGGGAAATGGTAAAGTGTATCAACAAAAATCAAATCTATTTTACAGTCAGGTATTTTTGAAATCATATCAGTGATAGCCAATCCAGTCAACCCAAAAGCTGTAGTTTGATAAACGTTGGGGAAAGTTAAATACACCCATTTTATCAACTCTTGTGGCGACAACTGTTGCAACCTTTCGTTGAGAAAGTTTATGTGTTCATTTGTTAGCTTAATGGAGCTATTTTCCACAGTCATGGCGTGATATCCAAGGGGAGGTGGAAGGTTGCTTTCGTAGGTAGAAGGAATTGTGTTGATAAACCTGAAAAAAATAAAATGAGAACTTGGGTTGTTGTATGTATTACTAATTTACTCTATTTGCGACACGACACTTGACGAAGCTCTGAAATTTTTTGACAGCCAAAAGCTATTTCACACGTTACAGTTACCACAATAGTTTCAATCAACGATGCATCAATGTCTACTCATCAGAATCCTACTTTGTTGAAACAAGTATTGGCAACCACACCATTGTTTCACCTTATTCCCAAACAGAACTTGAGTCCGTTGATCAACTTGCCCCTGCTTGTTCCCATAGCAGATGATACTGCTTTAAATGAGCATATAATACGCAGTATAGGAGCCTTTGATACTGAGCAAGCTAGAGATTTTGAACGAGAGTGTCAGCAAGAGCTATTAGATTATGTTGACTCGGAGTTAGATGCAATCAAGTATAAGCTATTTTCTACTCACGCAAAGGAAGATGCAGTCGCAAGGGAATATTCAGACCTTGATGCTCAGATATTGGACAATGAGTATATCGACTCTGGAAAAATCCTCTCCGGGACTGGTAACGAACTTGTGAAAACGGGAAGACTATCTATTCGAAAAAAAACACCAGCTGGTGATGAAACGTATGTCCCCAAACATAATCAAAAGTACTTTAGGAAATTCGAAAAGGAGTTTATGCGTTTGAACCCAACTTTGGATGAGGGCAGTCCCAGTGTTTCTGATGATGACTTGGTTCCCATTGTCAGTATTATCCCATCCAAAGCAGGTGGTCATTTGAAGAAACTTAATTTCGGAAGGTTTAACCAGTTCCTTCGCGGTGGACAGAAATTGTTTACGTGGGAGGATATGGTGGTCATTTGTGAAACATTAAGCAATATTGACATGTTTCTGGACCAGGATGCTAATGATATAGTCAAGATTCTTGAAATCTGTTTCGTTGCATTGTCTGAAGCATTCAACAAGTTGAAAGATCACAAGATTGTTGATTTCGATGACGTTAAATCAGTCTTGTCCGACATATTATGCGCTACATTTGCATCCAAGGCTTTGATCATCATTATCAAATACCAGATTGCCAAAGGAGTCAAAATGTCATTCAGCAAGTACACCTATCTCATCGCTCAAACACTAGAATACGTCTCTGAATATTTTGTTCTTTCGCTTGAGAAATTTACAACCGAAGACGCAGATGATTTGTCCAAAAGCTTAATTCACAAGCTGATTACCGAAACCTGTAACAGATTAAAGCAATTGGCATCGTTGACAAGCATGTCCTCTTTTGAAGAGCAAACATTGACAAAATTGGAGATGTTATGCATCAACATTGCCTTTAGCAGCAAGATAAATGCAGCCCAAAATTTGCAATCACTCATACCAGTTGATGTACTTCAAGTATCTGCTGGGCAATGTTTGGTTATGCTTTACAAAAACTCCATTGATCAAAGGGCTTTTTTGCTTCAAGAAGTGCTCGCAGGCTTCGCTATGATGAATTCGAAAAAGGGCGCGGCTAAAAAGTTCATGACAAAGCGTGGGTTTGATATTCATTTATTTACCATGATTATAAATCAATTTGCGTGTTGTTTTGTTGAAAGTGAAGGTTACTCATCCGATTTTATGGATTATGTTTCTCGAGAATTGATTTCAAAAGTACAAGCAAATCCAACAGAATTACGACCTAAACTTTCGTTCTTGATTGCTGACTTAATGCAACTACTATATCTCCCGGAATGGCCAGCAGCAGATTTATTTATAATATCTATTGCTACTTGTTTGATTCAAGTTTTGAGCTTACAAGATGAGCAAATTCTCGCGGAGGTCCAATTTTTGGATATTTTGCAGGACTTGGCGGTGAAATTTCTCGGAAAGCCCAATGATGGTACTTCAGTGGGAGAAAAGGAGGTGATGACTATTTTGGCAAATTGTAACGAATTTGACAAAGGGGATGCGTTGCCATTTTTGAAATCGAAACTACAAAACCTTACTGGATTCACCCTCGAATCTGAACCGACAAAAAGTAGTGAGACTACTAACTCGGCCTACAAGAGTCTTGTACTGAATCACCTTGTCAATTTCATCACCACAAAGTATTTCAACTTTCTCGAGACCCAATTAAGTAGCTCAAGAGCTAAAGCCAGAGCTAAAGCCATCAAAGGGTTGCTTTTATTTGTGTCAAAGTCTCCTCAGTTGCTATTATCTGCTCAGCTACAGAAGCAACTATCATCACGATTGCAAGATCCTGCCGCACTGGTTAGAGAAGCCATGCATGAGTTTCTCAATGAACACATTTCTAAAAACCCTGAGGAAGCACAAAAGTTGATCTACTTAATGTATTTGGCTATGGATGATTCCAGTATAACTGTTCGAAAAAGAAGCATCCAATCTTGCATGGCTGTTTTCCCATTGGTTAGTGAGCCGGTCAAACTACGTATTGGTGAGAAAATTCTCGAAAAGATATATGATGAGGAAGATGCCGTACGCAACGAAGCCATTTCAACATTAAAGAATCGATTCCTTTTCCAACCACCAGAACTTTACTTGACAAACCCTGGAGCTGTCGACATTATAAGAATTGGCAAAAGTAAGGGTACAAAATTATTGATGTCCTTTTTCAAGGATTATATATTTACCGACTCCCATGCTGTCAATTTTGTTGATTCTTTGGTTTTGTCCTCGATGCAGCTTGTAAGCAATGCAGAGGACGTTGAAGGGGGGATGTTGTTATTGTCTATGCTTGCCCAGTTGAACCCTAACCTCGTCACTCAAGATACATTGGTTGAGCTAAAAAGCTTTTATCTCGACGAAGCAAATGTAAATACTGCCGCTTACAGCTATGCTCTTGGGATTCTTGAAACAACCACAACTCGCCTTAAAGGTATCCGTCCTGAATTTTCTATTGAAATTCAATCATTCTTGTTGTCCAAAATCATCAATTTTCATCAAAAGGACATGTTGACCGCCACTGCAGCTTTGTGGAATTTGAGTAGACTAAGCTCCACTGAGGGTAAAATCGCCAATGCAGTTGTGGGAACTTTAAAGTGGGTTAGAAAACTGTGCAATGAAAAAAACTACAAGCAGCTTCCTAAGTTGGTACAGTTGTTGGGATGTTTTGGTAAACTTCTTGATCTTCAGCTATTCCAAAACGTTTTCATAAAAGAGGGATTCATGTCTGAGCGTGATAGTGTTATGAGCATCCTATTTAAGCATATATTGGCTTTTACGAAGCCAGAGTACCCTGCAACACTACGCAAATATGCACTTTCTAATTTGGTATTGGCGTGCTCAAGTCAACCAAGAATGATCACCCATCCAACGGTAATGGCTCGTTTATTGGAAGCTATAAAGACAGAACCCGCTAATGTAAAGTGTGCCATAATCCAAAACATCAACATTTATCTCGACGACTATGGAACCGTTGATGCTGCGCCACTGGACAATTTCAGATCAATTCAAGAAGTCTCAAATGTCCAGCAGAATGCATGCAAGGTTTTGGTTGATACCTACTTTGACGAAATCATCAAACAATGTACGTCAACTGATATTCAATTGGTGTTGGAATCGTTTTTGTTTGTGCGAATGTCGTTGGAGATGGGACTTGCTAATCCAATTAAAGGAATTGCTATGGTTGTCGCTTTACAAGGCTCGCCAACTTTAACTCTTCAAAAAGCGGCATATGATTTGTACAAGTACTTGTTTGACAAGTACAAACCGATTGTGGAATCGCAATTTGCCGATGGTATCAGGCTAGCTTATGCCGCGGGTCAGATTGCTAGAAACATGTTTGTATTGCTTTACAATGTTGCTGGGGAGTCGAGAACTTCAAGAAATAAATTTATCAAGTCAGTGTCAAAGTTCTTTGTTGTTAAGCCAAAAAGTAACTATTTAGCTGAGGATTTGAAGTTTGTTCTTTTTGTTATTGAGAGGGTGTCGTTGATCAAATATAAAACGATTGAGGAAGTGTATATAATCTTGGACCAACTACAACAAGTTTTGCAAAATTATGCGCCGGATTACATTCATGACCTTCGCGGAACACAAGTTGGCGATGAAAACAGCAGTGACATGGCATACTTGATCTACCTGATTCTTGATTTCTACAACTATCTTTCGGCAAAATACAACATCAGCAGTGAAAACATCGAAGGTTTCAGTTCCCGTTGTTTGGAGATTGATTTTCTGCAAGCACCAACCATTGTCAGCACACCGATTCTCCATGTGGATTGGATTTTCACCAATATGTGTAATCTCGACTCGCTAAAATTTGTTGTTAAAGAGATCCGCAGGTCTATATTTGTACATGGTGGTGAATAGATTTAGAGCTTTGTAATTCCTGGTTCGTGCTTACTCAACTGTGGTGTCTCTTTGCTCGCCTCCAACCCAAGGGCAATTGAAATCCGTCCTTGGGAGGTTCAATGTCGTATAGATCGACACCAAACAAGTCGTTTGTAGATTTGCCAAAATCAACGTCGGATGAATGGCCGATATTATCAAGCTTAATACTGCGATCAATGACAACAGAAGGGGAAGGTGTCCTAACTTTATGTGAGTTGTTGAGCTTGGGCAAGGCCAGAGATGAGCTTGCCTCAGCGACAGCCTCGTCCACTGCAACCACTCGCTCACCGTTATGGAACAATTTGGCATCATTATTAAACTTGTCCCTTTTCCTCTTCCACAAAGCCTGCTTTTCCAACAATATTTCAATCTCATTTATTGTCAATTCCCTTTTTCTTTCCATTTCTTCGTAATCCATAACGTCATTGACCTTTGTTATTGAGGGAAGGTGCCTTATCCAGTCGTATTGTTTGAGAAGTTGCAAGCTTGTATTTAGATTATCAACTTCAACTAAATTTTTGATCTTTTCCTCATTCAACATTTGCGTTTCCTCCTTTTTCATTTTACGATGGAAAATAGTGTACTTGGAGTCAGGTAATGGATCCACTTTCGTTCTTCTTTTCGGTAGTTTTCGTGGAACTTGCTTGACTTTGGTTACTTTTAATGTTGGTGTCTCTTCATCACCTTTAAAGTAGGTGTACAATTGATCACTACCGTCTGGTCTGATGTGTATCGGCTTATTCTGATACAAGTAGGCATTAATGTCATCGAAATTGAACAAGTTTTTATTCAATGTAGCCTTACTGGAGTCATCTGATCTAAGCTTACGTGATTGTTCCTTTTGCGGGCTTGACATGGATGTAGACGTAAAGTCGTCTACGCGCTTTGCAATGTCCTTTTTTTTTTTCATTTTATTCTCTACGCAATCTCCTATCTAAATTTGAAAAACTTGTCAGCATAGCTGGGGTTAAAGTCGGCTCTCTTGCTGATATATTGCCTAACATTGTACGGCTTCATACGTGATAATTGACCTTCTGTAACCAATGAGTTGACTAATTCACTCAGAACGGTAAACAAGTTACCAATTTCCTTCAAGATTTGGAACTTTTCCGATAATTCAGGAATACCCCACTCATCAATGATTGTTTGATATCGAATTGCATCCTTTGTCAATACAACACCACCGATGGAGTTTACCGAAAACTTTTTGTAATGTTCTAGTAGCAACTTTAGAAATTCATTACCAATGGTGAGTAAAATATTGATCAAGTTATCGCCCGTCAAAGCAACACTAATATTAGCATACATTTCATTCATGAACTCACTGATCAATTCACAAGCTTCCGTGTCATCCTCAATAGAGTCGCAAAGAAAATCCTTCTTTTTCTGCTTATTAAGAAATCCCCGAATTTGAGTTAGTGAATAGTCCATGATTGAATTTAGTAGCTCATTTATACTTGTTTCTTGTACCTTGACAAACTCATTTATCAAGAATCTCGCTTTCCCTTTGGCAATGGGGTCATTAGTCACACAAGGAAAGATGATTTTCTTTGCGCATGCTGTCAAGCAAAACAAAATCTCCTTTTTGAATTGAATGGAATTAAGCGTCCAGAAAAAGTTGAGGCTTTGTAGTTGAAGCTCCTCTCGAACAATTAATTTTTCAAAATTGACAATTAATACAGCCAAAACATCCAATGAATGTTCAGCTGCTTCATTTGGTGCCAATTCCAACACCCTTCCAATAGATTCGGCAGCGGTTTTCAAAAGTGTTTCAACACTATCAATCGCTTTCAAATCGTCCTCCTCAAGTTCCAACTTAGACACCCCATTATCGCTTCTTGCCTTTTCATTAATCTTTGTTTTGACATATTGAGTGAATTGAGCCAACCTTTTTTTCTCTGCAGAAAATCTGGTATGGTCGTATGCTTTGGATTGCTGACTGTATCTCAAAGTGTCCGATCTTGCCAAGCTATGATCATCACTAGTTTGTTCATTGAATGTGTCGGGATCAAGCATGTTTAAGATGGTGTTTACAATCTCCTTCAAATTCCTCTTTTCCCTCACAAGGTAAGCATTGTCAGCAAGGTACTCCTCAAATAATCCATCACTTGATTGTTCCAAAGTTTGCAGAACTTTCTGATCAGTGTCGAATTCTTCAGTCACCATGTAATCTTTGATTTGGTTGGTGAATTCTCCAACAATGCCATACAATGCTTGTAAAATTCTCACATGGGCTAACAAACTTTGTTGTAACGACAATTGCAACAATGTTGTGATTTTCCTCTTGATGGCAGTTCCGTATATTCTCTCAATAAACAATACAATAACCGTTTCTGGATTATTGAATATCTTTTTACTCAATCTTGCTTTCGATTTGATATTGAATTTAATATTTTCAAGAAAGTCGTTGAGGTGTGGTGACAAGTCGTAGTTTGTAGCGTTTGTGTCAGACCATAAGCTCCACTCACTGTCATCCAAGGTTGTATCTTCATGGTGGGCTTCCATCGAAAGCTCATTCTTATCGACAAACCTATTCATCAATGTTGTGCCTTGGTTGTATTCGTACAATATTTGCGAAACGTTGTTCATCACCCTTATATCAAAATCCCCACCAGATGTTTCATCAGAGGCCATTTCAAATTTTCTCAACAATTCTTCCTCCATTCGGTGTCCATAGGACTCAACCATTTGTAAGCATTTTAAGGTGGTGGGAATAGACTCGTCGCTAATTCTTTTGGAAAGATGAATCAATTTCTTAATATACCTAGCACATTCAATATTATCGTCTAGCTTGGAACTTGAACGCAAATTCTCTAACGGGGCATAATCTCCCTTTGTGTAGAACCCGTGATACGCCCGAATCAAAAAAATTGTCTCTCTTGACTTGTCTCGTGAGGTTGAGATTTTATTCAAAGTAGCACCCAATGGATTGATCTTCCTCGAAACATCTGATATTTTGGTGTCCAAGAGATTAAACTTGTCGGTGGTTGTAGCAATCAGATTACTCAATTCAAGAACGTTTTGGGAATGCTTTAATTCGTATGTGTCAACCTGTTTCTCCCCTCTGATCCTTTGATCATTTGCATCTGCGCTTAGCCGATTCAATTCCCTAATTGTGCTTTCAAAGGATCTGATGTATGGCTTTGGGTCAAGGTATGCTTTCTTGTTTACTTCGGCACCTTTGAGAATGTGATCTTTACTAATCTCTTCAACGAAATCATTCACTGAAAGTCCATTGAGAAAGTTATCTGCATTGAGAAGCTTCTTTATCTCCGGGTTTAGATCATAGATGGAAAATGACCCAGTGCTCATTTGGATAGCACTGACTGTGGTTGGTGGTGGGGATCGATGTTGGGGATGCGGTTGGTGGTGGGGCCAACGCCGAGAGCGATCTTTAATTTTTTTTTGTCGCGATTATTCACGACAGTCTTCATGAGACATAGAAAAAATTCTACACACATACACTAATTGTTGAGTCACCTCATTCATTAAGCTATAAACTATGTCTAAAAACTTTAAACTTAGTTGGCTCTCAAGGTCAAGTGACATTTACCACAGTATTGTCTGTCCTTCATGTTAGCCATAAAGATACCAGCACCACAAGTTGGAGATGGACATTCTCTTCTCAATCTTTCAACATTTCCATCATTGTCAACCTTGTAGTAGGTCAAAACAGCCAATTTGTGCTTTCTGTGCTTGTGCTTGATCTTCTTTGGGGTGGTGTAAACCTTCTTCTTTCTCTTTTTACCACCACCTCTCAATCTCAACACCAAGTGCAAAGTAGATTCCTTTTGGATGTTGTAGTCGGACAAAGTTCTACCATCTTCCAATTGTTTACCAGCAAAGATCAATCTTTGTTGATCTGGTGGGATTCCTTCCTTGTCTTGGATCTTGGACTTGACATTGTCAATGGTGTCAGATGACTCAACTTCTAAAGTGATGGTTTTACCCGTAAGGGTTTTGACAAAGATTTGCATTCTTTACTTTTTGGCTTGTCGGCAAAAGGAGTGCTTCTTTCTTACCAAAGTGGGTTGGGGTTCGGAAAAGGTTTGGAAAAGGTTAAAGGAATGAAAAAAAAAAAAAAAACTAGACATAGAGGAGCAGGATGGCGAAAATGCGCAAAGGGGAAAAAAACCAATTGTTTGTCACGTGATTAGGGCTACAGACTCACTATTTTCTTTTTGCGACACCCTTACATCTCGTAAATACGATATCTCCTTTTGCAACCGGAGAAACAATCCTCCCCCTGGCATTAATTATAATTGTGTATTGTTGACATGATTTGTATTTTTTTCTTGAACATCACAAATTCACCAGTTTCATTCTGTCATTGGTTGAATTACACTAATATTCCGATCAAGCACTACCAGGTCCAGTAATTATAAGGGCCCATCCTCAAAGAGTGGATTCTTGGCTCGAATTGTAATTGGCTAAAGATGTAGGTTCATGATGGTTGGTACGCTCTTGTTCTCTATCTTTGTGACAAGGTACAACGTTGCTAGCAGCTCTGCAATTGGTCTTTTGATGTTTACCTTCTCCGAGATTCTTAACGTACTCAAGTACCGCAATTCGACGGATTGTTGTACTCGACGTTGGGTATAAATACCGGTCAAACTTCCTTAAGCCTATTTTCAATTACATCGTCACCTTCAACAACAACACAAAGCCATGAAGATATCATCATTATTCACAACCGCCGCTTTTGTTTCCATAATCTCAGCTGCTCCTGCTGTGACTGCTCCACCTAATGCTGCTGCTACCGATGGCGCCAATTGGTCAACTTACCCTTCGGTTCCAAAGACCGCTTCCATCAATGGTTTCGCTGATAGAATTTATGATCAATTACCATCCTGTGCTCAGCCATGTGTTCGTGAAGACACAGGCTCAACACCTTGCCCATACTGGGACACTGGATGCTTATGTGTTATGCCTCAATTTGCTGGTCCTATTGGTCTTTGTATTGCTTCGGCTTGTAAAGGGAACGACGTTCGTTCAGCAACCTCATTGGCTACGTCAATTTGTTCTAGTGCTGGGGTTTGGGAACCATATTGGATGATACCAGCTACTGTTTCCGAAAGTTTGGCTGCCGCTGCTACCGCTGCTTAGATCTGCTTGTGTAGATACCAATGACCAATCAAATTACAAACTGTTTTTTCTAAACATCCTTCGATACTGTACTCTCGTATTTCAAGCTCTCCATTAGCCTATTGAGTACTTGTATGTTGCCAGCTACTTGTTTCTTATTCTCTGGATTTTGTAGCACAGCAATAATCTTAATCAAATTTTCATTAATATTTCGACTCACTGATGATATCAAGGCTAGTTCGTAGAGGATCTGTTGTTGCTCTTCAGTCATAGTGTGTTTCTTTGTTGTTGTGAAGTTGAATACGCGAGAAGTGGAATGAAAAAGAACAAAAAAAATTACGTCTTCATTGAAGTATGCACCCGCTGCCCTGCCAAGGACTCAGCTTGTCAATGTTATAGCACTCAATGATCATCAATGTAAAGGCTATAAACTAGTTTACGTAATCCAGAAAAAATTGAGTCAAGTGTTACCCGGTATCGCTCGGTAATGAGTTTTAAAAAAATGATAATTTTTGGCCAAAATTGCTGCAAAAAAATTATACTTTTGCTGTACAAATCGGCAAGACTTGAATATCGTTTTCGGTGATTACACTTACTCTACAAAGAATCTAGTATAAATTGAAATGCGTAAGTGATCCACTACTATGTACATTAAACAACAACATGCTCTCTAATCTGCTAATACAATTAAAGACAACATAAAAAATGCAATGTTAAACGACACCGTCCCCAAAGAAACAAATGAAATGCAAAATGCAACAAAAGGCAAATACCTTCCCCAACTGTGATCCTTTAAACAAAACTCCATTTAGTTAATCTCCTTTCAATACCATCATTAGTTGTGGCTCTTAGTTTCAGTTAATCGGTTTAAAACACTCTCAAAAGCCAACCTCCCTGTTTGAGCATTTTGACCAAATCTTTCCACACTCCAGTGTTCTAACTTGTCACACAACTTCGATACTCCAGCAAAAGCAGTAATCTCTGCGCTTTGATTGAAAGTTGTCTTGTGTGAAGGCAAATCTAAATCTGGATTGTAAATAACTGTTTCTTTTACCAATAGTAGATGGTTCATCGTCAAGTTCATTGATTTCATCACCAACGTTTTGTCATGCAAATCAATTTCTGATACTTCACGCACATAACTAAGATTTGCACCCCCTACTAGGAAGGAAAGCCATCTAGGAATTGACTGTTTACATCCAATTAGTCTTTCAGTACGTAGTGTATGATCATTGACTAATCTTCTGTCTAATACATCCACTGATACCACATGTGTTGAGTACTCGTTGGGGTATTTTTGCCAATTGGCAGAGGTGACTTGATCCCAGGGGTAGTTGAATGTGTGATTGGCTAGAAATAATTTCATATTGCGAAAGGGCTATGCTTGACTATCTATTTAGCAAAATGGAAACAATTAACCAAAAATGTGGAGATCTCCCGTGTACATATATAGTTATTTAAATCTTAGATAAACAGCTTGGAATGGAATGGAAAATTTCTCTCTCATTTCGTTTAAATTTCTTTTTTTTTTCTCCCAGTTTACCGCCTGCATTACGAACTTTTTATAACCGATGAATCATACACACATTTTAATCAATGTTAGAATAACAAGGTTTTAAGTCCAACTATGATCAATCGCTTCTGTTTGGGTGTTCCTAAACGTGTCCGCCTCTGGCATCTACTGGTGTATACGACTATTTCTTTCTTCACAAAGGGGGGGATGAGATCCTAAAAGTCACAAGACACTGGTTAGTATGAGCGCGGGATAAAAAGACAAATTTATTCCGGATCTTTACGGGATAACATACAAAACGCAAAAAACTTCAATGACGTGATTTTGATATCTACGACATTCCTAGTTACGACATCAGTGCGGCGTTTTTGTACAGGACGCAAAAAAAAAAAAGAAATGAAATTTACTCAAACAAAAATCTATACACGGTCTATTGCGTTTTTCAAATCTTTTAAAGCCTTGAGTGCTTCTCCACTGATTATTGATTCTTTTGCTAATTTTACCCCATCTACCCAATTATCACAAATACCTGACACGTATGCAAGGGCAGCCGTGTTTAACAAGATGTAATCCACGTAGGCGTTGCTATTTTCATCACCAACTTTATACTCCTCTTTATCTTGCTTCAATATATGGTTGAGTATTTCAGCATTTTCGTCAGGAGTTCCAGACCTTACAGCTTCTAATGGGTGCTCACAAAGTCCAAAGTCTTTGGGTGATATGCGATCACGTTTAATTTCGCCATCTCTTTCTACCAACCAAATCTTTGTATATCCAATAGGCGCAATCTCATCTAATACGCATTCTCCAAACACAACCATTGTACGCTTGTGTATGTGGCTCTTTTTCGCGAGTATTGATGCAGCTTGAGCGTAGTTCTCTCCCAACTTTTCACTATAAACACCCAAGATTCTCGATTGAATAGGAATTGGATTAATCAAGGGGCCCAATATATTGAAAATCGTAGGCACTCCAAGTTGGGCTCTCACATTCGCCACGAGTCCCATTCCTGGGTGAAATGATGGTGCAAACAAGAAGCAAAATTTTGACTTCTTTACAATTTCAGGTAGAGTCACAACATTGATCTTGGCTAAATCAACACCCAAAGATTTCAACAAATCACCAGAGCCAGACGTGGATGTGCTAGCTTTACCGCCATGTTTACAAACAGGGAGTCCCATTCCGGCGGCAACAATCGCCGATGATGTCGACACATTAAATGTATTTTGGCCATCCCCCCCTGTTCCAACAATATCTATGTATCCAGCTTCGTCAACTAAATGATCCTCAATCGTCTCAGCAAACTCTAATACTGTATTGACGGCTGCTGCAATGTAAACAGATTCGTGGTCCAACTCGCGTTGTCTCAATGAAGTTAAGAACGCTGCAACCTGAATCTCTGATGCACGATCGGAAAATATAAGTTTTATAACAGCTGCCAAATCATCGGGAGTGAAATTGGGAGGGTTCAGAACTAAGGCTTTGATGTATGGTGTGAGAACCTTGTCTTTGGACGGGCTATGTACAGTCATAATGTCTCTGATTGATGATAGTGAGGGATTGTGAAAAATTATGATTCATAATGAATCATCGTTTTTTTTTTCCTCATATCTTTAGTTAGTGCTGCACGACCTAAAAAAAAATTTATGCACAGGTTTCGATTACGCAACCAAAAGTAAAAGATTTGAGGATTTGTATTGCATCATTTTCCTTATTTACGATATTTGTACTTCCTTATCAGCATCGAGGTAAGAATCACAAATGGCCCAACAGGTGAGATCATCAACTGAGTCGGGACTCTCAAAATCAATTTTTAAGTTCAGCTCAAGACTCTTGATTTGTGTCTTTTTTATAGCATACAATTGGTTCAACAAAGGCAGTCCAACAATCACCCACCAATTTTCCTCTTTGGTGAAGGGTAACCTACAGACCGCATCCAACGAGTCCAATTCTTCATCTCGCTCTAGCAAAACGCTTATTGATCCTGGAGCTAAAACTTCGAATGATAGTTTGACATTAGGGTACAGGTTGACAAACATGGCAACATCATTCAAATCATCATCTTCCAACTGGAGGACTTCATCTCTTTCATCGTCCTCCAAGCTCATTATGTCATAGACAGTCTCGACTTTGTGCTCTTTACAACGAGCGAGGATCGCATCATTAAATTTTGGAACCTGTTTCAAGTGATTTTCAAACGACCATACTTGTTGAGAAACCATTTGCCACAAGTCCATACCCAACATTGCACTCAAGTGGCCGTCTCCTGATAAAACATCAATACTGGCATTCAATACGCGAACAAAAATTTTGAGGACTTTTTCCTGGTCATACTTTAACTCAAAGGGCAATGTTGCCCTTGATATGAATGCTTGAACGAGAATGAAAGATTTGTAGAACGGTGTCATTGAAGAAGCATCTTTTAAAGGCATTTTCCTTGCAATAGTAGATAACACATCATCTACTTTTCTCATTGGTATGGATTCAAATTCAACGGCATTGGTGACAGCAAGTAAAATGTCCTTGAGTTTGCTCTTGCCATTCAAAGAACTCAACGAGTTTATTGTGTCGAAGGATAAGTCATAGTGCGATGTGATCAAGGCCTTATTAGAAGGCAAAATCGTTTCCTCTTCGTCTTCCTCAACAAAGTCTGCTTTGATCAACTCATCCATCAAATCTTCGATCATATTAGACAAGTATTCGGATACGGCAACAGATGATAGATTTTTCAACCCATAATAACTGGGATTGCTCAACAACCTTTTGTAGAAAAAGGTGTGAGTCAAAATATCAATGCAATCCTGTCTCAGTTTTAGTAAACCATGTGCAATACCATCAATGAAAAACTCACAAATTGTAGAGTCCAACAGACTTTCCAAAGGAATACCAGAATTAATAAAAGTCGAATAGAATGAAGTAGCGTCAACACTTGTTTGCACATAAACATATCCAGCAGTACTTTGACAGTGACCAACCATGTTGTATATATCTGTCACACTGTAGTCAACGTCGCGATGTTCATATTCATCATAGTATTGCGTTCCATCAATAATGACAACATCTGCAAAAGGCACAATGTTAACTGCGTCTCTAGTAGTGACCATGCACGATACATTTCCCGCTTGGAACAAATTGGATACAATTGCCTTGTCGGGTTTTGAAAACTCGTTTAATAATAGCCCGACCCCATTTCCCAACACTTCTTTCAAGACCTTGTTTTCGATGTTATCGGCAACATTATTCTTCCTCGGTGGTAAGTTTTGTGCAATCTTGATTGCTTCGCTGCTTGTACCTGTAAACAAGATAGTCCTGCGGTCACCAATATCCCGTTGTTTCTCCTCACTAAAATAAATTTCCTCGATATTGCTTTCACGCATAGATGCCGGGTAGTTTATTATATTCTCTCTAGAAACATTCAACCACAGCGCCACATCTCGAGCATTTAGTAATGGATAAGACACAGAAACAAGTCTGACGTTGATGTCATCACCATGCAGTTGTAGGATCTTGAGCTTTGTAATCATGAGTTCGTAAACTGGATTAGCTTCAAGCTCATGCAAATCATCTAATACAATCAACTGAACCGTCTTGATAGCCTTTGCGCTCCTCCAACGCTTGCAAAGGGAGTAGAATGGACCCGGGGTTGATAGAATAACCTGGTGGGCATTGAAAGCCCTAAAATCCTTTTTCAAATCTCCCGATAATCTGCATACGCTGAGATCCTCTTTTTTGGTCCATTTCTTCAATTTGGCTTCAACAGTATTCTCACTAGGGTTGATATAGATTATTCTCTTGTTTGATCGACGCAAGTGTTGAGCAATGGTCAACTCAGAACATAAACTCTTTTGTACTCCGGTCGTGATTCCAATGCAAATGTTTTCTTTATCGCATATTGCCTCGTAGAGCTCGCTTGCAAGTTTCTCCTTGTGTAATCCAAACTCTTCAAAATCAGTTAAATCAATCTTGTCTCCATTTTCAACAAAATATGACCTATCTTTTGGGGATATCAAACTTGTTATGATGGGTATCTTGGAGGTGCAATTTACCCATTTGGTACTCACGAGTGAAAGTAGCAAGTTTGGCGGTTGAGGCAGTTTCAACTTGATTTGAAACTCAAGCACGTGTGGCTGCTCTATATCCTCCTTACGGACACGAAACTGTTGGTACTGTAAAAGCTCGTTACCATCGCAATCCTCCAAAAACAAATCAAAAGACTCTTGCCTTCCATGAATGCTCAACCAATTCCATTTCGGAACGGCTTCCACTTTCAATCTCACAAATTCGTCAGTAATAGTTTGAACTGTGTAGTTTAGCTCAATCCGGGGAAATGAATGAACAAAGTTCCATGCTTGCTGGGCGTTTCCGCGCAAGTTCAACACCTCCGATAACTCCTCTGGTGTCAAGTGGAAATACTGAATCCATGGCAATTGAGATGATTCAGAGGCTTTAACTATGGGCTTTGGAATTAATGAGCCAAATTGCCTCAAAGGGGAATCGCTTGTCCAAAGCCTATTGGCCACCATCTTTGACAAATCGAGTATTGATCTCGCTAACGATGACCACTTTTTGAGTAGCGCTATTTCAAACAAGGCATGCAACAACCTGGATGCCGATTGCTTGATGTAAATCATATCTGAGATTAGTGCGTACCCTTCAAGATTAAGCCGGGAAATGTAAGTTTGCAACAAGATGTTGATCTTGGCAATTGGCTCAGTAGGGAGCTCCTTGATCGGAATAGGACACTTTTCCATAAGCTTATTGATTTCTAATCTCTCCTCTCTCCTAACAGGTATGAATTGAAATTCGTCAGAGTGGGCAAATACCCTAATTATGTCCCCTTCAGTGTGCCAAGGTCTCAACATCTGGTTGTATCTGGCAACGGTTTCATAACTGATGTAATGGTATGATGCAATTTTGCCAAGGGGAGTAGAGACAACTTTATCACCTTCACGGAATAACAATTTGTTTTCATAAAGAACTGAAAAGGCAGCATCAATCAATTCCTGTCTCCTTACATACATTGTAGGATCTTCCTCGCTGGTGAGTGAATCTGCTCCATACAATTTTGGTGACTGTAACATTCTCACATATAAATAGGTGTAACCGAGCCATTTTATACCATCATTCAATGACGATATGGTACCAGCAACAACCTCTGCATTAACATTATCAATCAATTTTGTCATCAACTGCGACTCGATTGGATATTGTTGATTTAAAATTGCAAGGTAGTATTGTATACGATCCTGTGAAGTGATGATGATACCTTCACCATTCTTATCATACCTAGGCCGACCGGCTCTTCCCAACATTTGGAAAACATCTTGAGGTGATAATTGAGTCCAATTACCAGCTTCTGGAGAGTAAACATCAGTTCCCTTTATGATCACTGTGTGTGCTGGCAAATTAACACCCCATGCCAACGTGGCGGTGGAAACGAGGGCTTTTAAATGGCCCTGGGCAAAAAGGTCCTCCACTAATGTCCTGTCATCTCTTGTCAATCCTGCGTGATGGATACCAATGCCTGAAAGCAAAAGTCTTTGCAATTTGGAATTAGTCACTCGTTCAGATTCTTGTTGGAGAATTTCTCGAGTACTAATTTCTGTAACCACTTCAATATCCAGATTTGACAAAGATTCTATCAAGTATTCTGCAGTTGCTGCAGTCTCATTCCTCAGATGAACAAAAATAATCAATTGCTGATTGCGTTTCAACACATTGCATGTTTGATCAAAACATGCCTCATTTATTGCAATCTTCTTTTTTAATGCTTTCTGATCCTTAATTCCAACAAATTTTTGCTCCAATGGGCAGGGTCTATAACTGGAGTCAAAGTAAAAAACTCCGTCATCGTTAGCACGGATAAACTTGGCCACGTCGAGATAATTGGGCAATGTTGCAGACAATCCAACAATTCTTATGTCCTCCTCACCGGTGCGCACAATTCTGGACACTATTCCTTCCAAAACAGGTCCTCTCAAATCATGCAACAAATGAATCTCGTCAATAATCAACAACTTGACAAGTTTGAGGTAGTCGTGGTCTTTTCTTGTGATGATATCCCACTTCTCTGGTGTGGTAACAATCACATTGGTCTCTAGAATTTGTTGTTGGGTTAATGAAGAGTCACCGGTTAGCTCATTCACCACCAAGCCGAACACCGAAGTTAGCCTTCGTTGAAATTCTCTCATTTGCTCTTGCACTAAAGCTTTTAGTGGCGCAATGTATACAATTTTAAACTTGTTTGCGTCAATATGGCCGTTGGATCGATAGTTTTCAATAGTACGCAACATGGTCAACATTGCCACGTTGGTTTTACCAGCACCAGTTGGGGCACAAATCAACAAGTTGTCATCAGATTCGAACGCTTTTGGGTATATTTTTGACTGTATTCGGTTAAATGTTGATGTTTCATTGCTAGGGAAAACTTCCTGTGCCCATGATGGCAATTTATTAACCGGTAGGAGTTCATACTCACTCGTTGGGGATGTATTAGCGGGCACAGTGATAATATCATAGTTGGGCATTTTCTCTTGGTATGTTCCCTTTGGAAGTGTCACTTTTAACTCCTGGCCATTTGTTTCTTCATAAAGCACTCGTTTTCGAAGCTGCTTGATTGTATGTTCGGCATCGTTTTTTCCTAATAGCTCCAAAATGAGTGTATTGAGGTTATACTTTTGCATTTCTTTGATTATTGGGCCCTTGTCACCCATGGCAAGTCTTTTTGAATACACTATTCTCCATCGATTTGGTAGAACCTTGTCCATTGCGGGAAACTTTTCAAAAAGAGCCTCATCGGTGATGCTTCTATCACTCAACGCTTTGTAGACTTCTTCTGAATTGGGTACCTCATCTTTAAAGGCATTCCAATCGTAAACGCGATCGATGATAACAGGCTCTGCTGCCTTTTCCTCGTTGTCAGATTCAACCTCTGGCTCATCGCCATCGGATTCTTCCTCTACTTCAATTGCGATTGCGCTAGCCTCATCCTTTGCTGATCCACGATGCTTCTGCAATGCAGCCTTATAGCTATTTGCCAAGTTTATCAATTCCCCCATCTCTTCATCTTCAATGGTATCACCAAGAAGCTCCTTTGTTTCCTTTCTCTTGGTTGTCACACTTGTATCGGATCCTAATAAGTCTAGCAAGATTTCCACTGCTGAGTTTATTATCTCCGGACTTGCATCAAGCAAGTGGTTTCGTATTCTATTAAGGAACGTGTCGTAAGTCTCATCGTAGTCGGTCATGCCAGAAGCGTTGATGAATATATAATTACTGTGTGTGTGTTTACTGATATATTTTTATTTTTTTATTCCTCGTTTTCGCAGTTTTATTTCCCTACTTAATACACCTTATTCAAGAAATCATTCTTTTTGAAATCCCATGAATCGTCAGAAATTCTTCCTCTCAATACTGGAACCTCACTACCTTTGACATAAACATCTTCGAATAAAATGTCCATTCTAGCTTCAGGTGGAGCATCAGCCTCAGCTGCAGCAACTTGTTCATCAACGTATTTTCTAGCAGCCTTGTCGTATGCCTTGACTTCATCCTCAGTGGCAATGTTTTTGTCCAATAAAACAGCCTTTAATCCTGCAATTGGATCATTACGAGATCTCATGTGCTGAACTTCTTCTCTAGTTCTGTACGTGGTACCTGGATCAGACATGGAATGACCACCATATCTATAAGTTTCGTATTCTAAAACTAATGGTCCGTTACCTTGAGATGCCCAGTCCTTGGCAAATTTGGCACCTTGGTAAGAAGCCAAAACATCCATACCATTGATTTTCAATCCAGGAATGTATTGACCTCTCTTGTAGTACTCGGTCATAGCAGAACTTCTGGCAGCAGCGGTACCCATACCATATTTGTTGTTTTCACAGACGAAAATGACCGGCAAGTTCCACAACTTGGCCATGTTGAATGCTTCAAACACTTGACCCTGGTTTGAAGCACCATCACCATAAAGATCAAAACAAACTGATCTCTCTCCTCTATATTTTTGAGCAAAAGCTAAACCAGCACCCAATGGAACTTGAGCACCAACAATACCATTACCACCATAGAAACCTTTGGTAAACATATGCATGGAACCACCTTTACCATATGAGATTCCTGACCTTCTACCCATCAACTCAGCCAAGATTGACTTAACAGAAGCACCTCTAATGTGTGCAAAACCGTGACATCTATAGGATGTGATGACGGTATCTTGATGGTTGATTGCGTTTTCAATACCAACGGCAACAGCTTCTTGACCAACAGACAAGTGGCAGAAACCTCTAATTTTTTTGGCCTTGTATAAAGCGTCAGCTGCCATTTCCATTCTTCTAATAACAATCATATCCTTGTACATTTGTAATAATGTCTCCTTTTCAGTTTCAAATTCCAAAGAAGGTATTTCCAAGTCGTAACCTTCAAAAGATGATTCTGGCAAAGTGATGGAAACCAAATCACTACCATCACCAACTGGTTCAGCTGTAGCCAATGATCTTTTGGAGGTGTAATTGTGCAAAGGTTTAGGGTTGCTAGCCAACACTTTGGAGCAAGTGGATTTTCCCATTAACCTCAAAGTTGAGGCTGATGCATTGATTAGGCGACTCATGGTGTAGACGTAGCAATGTCAATTGGATCGCAAGGGGGGAATAGATATAGAAATGGTATATGTATGTCCAATTGAGTAAAAACTAAACACTTCGTCTCTAGTTCTTTGGTCAATTTTTTTCTCTTCTTCTTCTCTCCTTTCTAAGTTTGCCTTTTTTTTTTTTTTTTCCGGGTTGTGTGCTTCATACTCCGACTTTGCGATAATTATTTTCTATTTTGTGTTGCGATGGTTGACAGTGTTCCGCTTGTTTACGGAGTTTAAACTCCGAATTCAACAAAAAAACAAAATTCAATAGCTGTAACACCAAAACAAAGATGGAGGAAGAGAACGAGGGTAGGTGGCAGTCGTTGTTTTCATGATGCTACTGAAGGGACCTCTTTCATCTCAATAGGGTTTGATCGCTACTGTTTAATTGAATCCATGGTAAATATGTGTTGAAAGAGAGGCTGAGAACTTGAACCTCATTTCATTGCTTTGTCAGACGACGGAGAACTGTACCGACTACTATTACTACAGCCTCGGTCTCACGTTACCGCCAGAGTGGTGCCCAGAGTGACACCATTTCAGATGTTCAAGTATTTTTTTACGTTTTTATTATTTTGCCTCGTGGTGTGCGGCTTTCTCCAGATTGACAAATCTGAAACACCCACAAGTTTATCCAACTGGCAAACAAAATGACCCCTTCTTCATAAACACAATTGAAGATGCTGCTGCTAGATCCCTTGATGGTATCCTCTGATTTCTACTTGCTTTATTGCATTACATGTTTGGCATATCGTTGGACACTTTGAATAACAAGAAATTGGGAACCTCACCACTTTCACGATCAGGTTCAACTGAATCATCACCGTTGAAAAAGAAGTGGAGAGAGATTTTAAGACCGAACAAAAGCTACAGCATTAAGCAAACGGGTCACAATGCCAGCTACACTAGCAGCCGCATTTCACCAGTATCGGACACAGACAAAACCCCATTTCCACCAATGTCTGTTCAAGAGCAAGTGTTCACGCCCCAACATTTATCTACCCCAAAGTTTGAATCATCCCATAAATTTGAAAAAGCTTACAATACTCCCAACACCACGCCCAAAAGTGTCAATCTTTTTGAAACTTCACACAACAAGAGTAGTGATAGCTTTTCGTATGCTCATCAAGTACACACTGAAGGATTGAATCTGTCGTTTGCCAATATCTTGAATAATAATATCCCGCATTTAAATAAAAGAAGAGAAAGCCAAACATCTTCAACCAAGAATCTAGACAACACCTGTTTCATATGCTCAGAGTTGTTGCTGAATGTCTTGCAAAGCGAACGAGTTTTGAAGTTGAACTGTGGTGATGTGGTGCATTTTGAGTGTTTTAAAACCGCGTACAATAAGGAACTAGCTGGTCACAGAAGTTGCAACAAGGAATTTAATTTGGAATTGTCGAATCTCTGCCACGGCACAATTTGCAAAGGTGAATGTCGGATAACAATCGATAATCGAAATCTAAACTCCCTTTTGAAGAGGTCACATATGTCACTTACTCCCAAACGACCAGCTCCTAATCAGCCAAAGTCTAAAGACCTGTCCCATGAAACAAAGCTGAATTCGCAAAGCATCAACTTCAAAGCATTAAAGTCGACATTAAATCAATTGTCTCACATTGAGCTTTCGAGGAGAAGTTCTGTTAGGAACCGAGACACCATATTGTCAAGCATACAATCTCCATCGCCTGTAAACACAATCCCAACAACAATAACTGACTCATACAACTTAAATGGATTTGATAATAACCAAAGTGCAGAAACAGTTGTAAACCAATTAATGCAGTATCTATTAAATAATTGCACAACGTTAAATCTAGCAAAATTGTCCCAATTGGGAATGTTGCGAGTTGCTGATCAATTGCAAATCAAAATTGAAGATGTTCCTTTCCAGGAAAAGTATTGTTACTTGTTTGAAAACTCGGTTGTAATTTGGGACAAGATTAGCCTGGCCATCTTTATACCCGTAAAAAATGTCGAAATCACATGCAAAGGTTCCATTGTGACAATTACACCAGCAGAGGGTAATGTGTTGCATTTTTCGCTCCAATCTCATTTAAGTTCGGTTATCGAGAAATGGGCCATTGTCTTGATGGATCTATCAGTGGATGTTCCTGGATGCAAAATCACAAACACTATAGATTTGATACCAAAAGTGCAGGAAAAGAATGTATTTGGAGGGTTTTTGGGAACCAGGATAAGTCCGATTATGGATCTGCCACACAATAATGCCCAGTATCAGCTTGTGAATGTAAGTTCACACAGTGTGATATCAACTGATTCTCTCAATGTGAAGGATTTGAATCTTTTAAAAACCAATACGGTGCTGTTATTGGGAAAAGAAGTAGACGACAGTGATTCAGATGCAGACTCAGATAAGGAGGTCATACAACAAGCGTTAAAATATAATACGGATCGAATAAATCTAAACCAATTGCAGACATTAATATCGGAAGTAGACCAAATGCTATAGAAGATAGTGACATATGCGCATTTTACTTTTGTGTAGACATAGAATAGAAAAAGTAGCAAACAAAAAAAAAAAGAACTGGCGACGTTATTTCCGAAACATGGTTCAACAATCTTTTCTTGCCTTCGCTTTAGACCCTATAGATAGACTTTTTGATGACTTGCAAGATATTATTCAGGTTGTCCAACCTCGGGGAACCTGTGAATAATGAGAATGTTAGCAATGGAGTATTAAGTTTGCCATCGAATGATTATCCAAAGTCATACAAACCAGGAGACCCTATTTTCGACTTGCGGTTTCAATTGAATGCGGCAAGTAAAGTCGCAAGAAAGGGGGTGTTCCATACTAATATACCACCGTCTTACAAAGACGAGTTTGATAGAAACAAATATTACAACCACTCCATTGAATCTTCATTTCATCAAGACATTTCCTTTACCATCCCCTTATACAAGCCAGGAGCTTACAATTATTACATTTCATATGAAGACGAAAATGGGAATGACAAGGAGACAGAAAAGTTTTACTTCAATGTTCCACCTCATTTGACCATCGATGGAAATTTTGTCCCATTCAATGCCATCAATGTGGAGACAGTCATTTCCAAATGGATCGGACTGTACGATCGTTGGCCTAAATTTTTCAAAAACATAAAGGCAAAGGGGTACAATATGATTCATTTTACGCCATTGCAAGAGAGGGGTGAGTCGGACTCTCCTTATTCTATTTACGATCAGTTGAAATGGGATCCCAAGATTTTCTCAGACCAAAAAAAGGCGGTTGATCAAATTCATAAGGTGTTGAACGATAACGAGTTATTAAGCTTGACCGATGTTGTATGGAATCACACTGCTAATAACTCTGAGTGGTTAAAAGATGCACCAAATTCGGGATACAATAAACACACTGCACCACATTTGACACCAGCAATTGAATTGGACGGGGCATTGTTGGAGTTTAGTGAAAAATTGCAAGAGTATGGCTTTCCCACTGCCATTGAAAATGAATCAGATTTGAGCAAAGTTATGGAGGGAATAAAGTCTAAAGTATTGGATAAGTTGAATCTTTGGGAGTACTACGTGTTCAACAGAGAAGGGACCTTGTCCGATTTAGAAGAAACATTCAACAAACAAAAGTCAGCCATTGACAGCATCAAGTTACCTGACAATGTCGACAAAAATGACCTAGTACAATTGTCGCAATTTGTATTGGAAACTGCAAACACCCACTCAAAAACAATCTTGGGCCACAGATTTGAAAACAAATTGGACTCTAAAAAGTTTTTGGCTATTTTGTTTGCCTTGTTTGGTGGAAATAGTGTCGATGCTGGTACCATTGTCGACAAAGCAGGGGAAATTGTTGATCAGATTAACGCACCATTGTATAGAGAGTACGACGATGACTTGAAGACAATCCAACAGCAAATTGCTGACAGAATTCGCTTCTTAAGATTAGCTGACAATGGACCAAAGTGGGGCAAGGTGACAACAAAGCTCCCATTGACAGAACCTTACTTTACAAGATTCACCGATAAAGATGGTAAGAAGCAAGCATTGGCCAATAATGGATGGATCTGGGGTGGGAACCCTTTGGTTGATTTTGCATCTGATCAATCCAAAGCCTACTTGAGAAGAGAGGTGATTGTGTGGGGTGATTGTGTCAAGTTGAGATATGGATCGAAATATGAAGACTCTCCACAATTGTGGGATAGAATGATCAAGTACACCAGAGAAATGGCTAGAGTGTTTACTGGGTTCAGAATTGACAATTGCCACAGTACACCATTGCATGTTGGGGAAAGATTGTTGGACGAAGCAAGAAAAGTGAATCCAAATTTGTATGTCATCGCTGAGTTGTTTTCAGGATCGGAGCAAATGGACAAGATATTTGTTGAACGATTGGCAATCAATTCATTGGTCAGGGAAGCCATGCAAGCTTGGAGTGTTGGCGAATTGTCGTCCTTGGTTCACAAGCATGGTGGTAGACCCATTGGTTCATTAACTTGGTTACCTTTGAGTGATTTTTCATATCCTGCTGAGAAGGAGCCGGAATTACGAGTTACAAAAGAGGGATACACTGAATTAGATATCCCGCAAGTTTTAACCAGCACTTCACCCCATGCAATATTCATGGATTGTACTCATGACAATGAAACACCTGCACAAAAGAGAACTGTTGAGGATACGTTGCCTAATGCTGCACTTGTTGCGTTTTGCTCATCGGCTATTGGCTCTGTGTACGGCTACGATGAATGCTATCCTCACTTGCTAAATGTTGTTAGCGAAAAGAGATTGTACGATTTGGATGATACAAACGGAATAGTGAAGGTAAAAGCAAAGTTGAATGGTATTCGTAAGCAATTGGCTGAGGAAAGTGAAGATATTGCTCGTGATCACGAGATGTATATTCATCATGAGGGACAGTACATTACTATCCAACGCTATAATGCCAGAACTGGGAAAGGGTGGTTTCTCATTGCTAGAAGCAAATTTTATGCTAACGAAACGGAGCAAATTTTGTCTCCTTCCATTCTCGGTGGGACAAAGGTTAAACATGAGTTTAGTTGCACATTGAAAAAAACCGGGGAATATGAAAAGGATGATAAATTCTTGAGGGGAATACCAACCGAGGTGATTGATATTGAACCACCCAAAGTTGAGTTTAATAATGGTGACAGTGTCATTCAAGTGAATGGAAGCTTTATTCCAGGGTCAATATCCGTATTCTCTACTGAGATTCCCGGTGTTGATATCAAACTTGATGAATATGTCAGGCAGGGGGCACTTGAGGCATCTTTAGACTTGGACTTGTATGATTTGAATGCTTTGCTTTACAAATGTGCTCCAGAGGAGTTGGATGCTAGTGGAGGTAAAGAGAGTGTCTACAGTATACCTCTGTATGGTGATTTAGTTTATGCAGGTCTTGAAGGTTGGCAAACTGCATTGAAGCATGTTATCTGGTCTAATAATTTGGGTCACCAAATTTGCAATCACTTGCGTGATGGAGCTTGGGCTTTGGATTATGTCGTGCAAAGGTTGGACAAGTATGTGGCCAAGTCTAAAAATTTGGGCAAGTTTCAAAAATGGTTGAAGGATCGTTTTGATGCAGTTAAGAAAGCACCTTATTACTTGAGGCCTCATTATTTCTGTTTGATTGTCGGGATTGCGTACGAGGCAGCTCGATTTAGAGCATTAAGACAGTTGAGTAACCAAATCCAGCAAGCCACCAATTTTGTTCAGAGTTTGGCATTGACAAGTGTTCAAATGACGGGGTTTATGAACAATACTTCTCTTGTTCCTGATAGATCTGTTGCATGTTTAGCAGCTGGGTTGCCCCATTTTAGCAACGATTACATGAGATGTTGGGGAAGAGATGTTTTTATTTCATTTAGGGGGTTGTTGATTGTGCCAGAGAGATACAATGATGCAAAGGAACATATTCTTGGTTTCGCCAAAACTTTGAAACATGGGTTGATTCCGAATCTTTTAGATGCGGGAAGGAATCCCAGGTATAATGCCAGGGACGCTGCTTGGTTTTTCTTGCAAGCTATTCAAGAGTATGTGACTCACGTACCCGATGGAGAAAAGATTTTAGACGAAAAAGTTACCAGAAGATTTCCATTGGATGATGAGTATGTAACTGTTGATGACCCACGTGCATTTAGTTATGAATCTTCTATCAGAGATATTATCTTTGAGATCTTTCAACGTCACGCTAAAGGAATAAAATACAGAGAAGCGAACGCAGGGCCAAATCTTGACTCGCAAATGAAGGACGAAGGTTTCAACGTGGAGGTTGGAATTGACTGGGAATCTGGGTTTGTACATGGTGGCTCACAACTCAATTGTGGTACTTGGATGGACAAGATGGGTGAAAGTGAAAAAGCTCACAATAAGGGAATTCCTGGAACACCAAGAGATGGAGCTGCTGTCGAACTACAGGGTTTGCTCAAGAGCGCGTTGCGATGGGTGGTACAATTAAATAAACGAGGCAAGTTTGATTACACTGAAGTTGAAAAGGAGAATGGAGAAAAAGTCTCTTTCAAGGAATGGGAAAAGTTGTTGCAAGATAACTTTGAGAAGCGCTTCTATGTGCCGGAAGATACAAATGATGATGACAAGTATGACATTGACGCCTCATTGGTTAATAGACGCGGAATTTACAAGGACTTGTACCATACAGGTAAGCCATATGAAGATTACCAGTTGCGTCCAAATTTCCCAATTGCAATGTGTGTGGCACCAGAATTGTTTACTCCTGAACTAGCATTGACTGCAATAAACAATGCCGATAGAATTATTAGAGGACCGGTTGGTATGAGAACATTGGATCCACTGGATTACAACTATCGTCCCTATTACAACAACTCAATTGACAATGATGATTTTGCCACATCCAAAGGTCGCAACTACCACCAAGGGCCGGAGTGGGTATGGAACTATGGATACTTTTTAAGGGCATTCTTGTATTTCCATTTTGCTACCAACAATGAAGGAAGTAAGGCTCGCACACCATCGATTGAATTGTTTACTCTACTCAATGATAGAATTCAACATCACATTCGATGGATCAAAGAGAGTCCTTGGGCAGGTTTGACGGAATTGACCAACAAAGACGGTGATTTATGTAACGATTCAAGTCCAACACAAGCTTGGAGTAGCTCATGTTTGTTGGATTTGTATTATGACCTTTGGAGAGTTGAGAAGTATCAATAGTTTCTTTTTATAGAGTTTTTGAAAAAAAAAAAAAAAAAGAAAAAAAAAAGAAAAATAGACGTGCGTTTGTGTTGTGTAAATATCGTGTCGCGCTGGGATGACAGGTTTATTCGCGTTTTTCGAGAGAAGTTTTGGAATATTAAGTACAAAAGCTCATAAGCAGCATGACAGATTACAGGCGGAAACAGTACATCAAAACCAAGAGCCTCAGAAGGTCAAATAGGCTACGAGGTGTAGAGGAGGATGATGCAAATGGACTCAGAATGAGCAAAAAGAAAATCATAGCTGAGATGACAAGTTATAGATCGGCGCTTGTGAATTGGTTGAAAAAGGATGCTGGATTTGTTGAGGAAAGCATTGAAGATTTGCTTGACAGGTCATTGAAACATGACCTGAACCTTTCATGTAAAAATCTTTCACCTCAGCTTGAAGATGAAGTCAGAGAGAGACGGGGATTTGATGTGCCAGAGTTCATGCGACTGCTACAAGAGTTCATGGAAAGCCAAATGCTGAGCCGAGTGGATGCCGAAAATCAAAGAAAAGTGGAGGTGGAGAGATTGACAACACAATTTAACAACGACATGTTGGAGATGCACCGAAGGCACTCCTCACAAAGAGTGTTTGAGGAGGAAGCTCGTGCGCAAGCAGTTCAACGTTTCATCAAGGGCTACAAAACAAACAAAAATGCTTTTGCTGCACATGCCCGAAACTTTGAGTCGGGCAAAGAGGTAGGTCCAGGTGGTGGTCCTTCACTCACAAAAGCTTCAGACCTATCCCCTTCTTTAGAAACTACAAAATACGAGGAACGTAACTCAAAAAAAGACATAGTTGCTGCTTCTGAGTCATCTAGCGAAGAAAATACGCACTCTTTTCACGCCCCAGCATTTGAGGCTAGTCTCTTTGACGCTGTTTTTGAGAAAAAGGAGGTAAGTCCTGCTGCTTATTCTTTGCTCGAAGATAGGACAGACACACGCACTTCCTCAAGCTCCACAAGCCAAGAGGTTATTGTAACATCAACGAACTATGTGAAAGCCGTCCCCGAGGTCAGTGAAGCAAGTCTTGATTTAGTGGACTTATTAAGGCTTTCAAATCACGCCGATGCCAATTTTGAAAGGGCGCCAACATCAACATCAATGTCAATCGAAGATTCCCATGAAACCGAAGACGTAACTGACCACAGAAGTTTACCTAGTGGAGAAGATGTACAAGTCAAGAACACCGAAATTGTGGCCGAGAATGTAAACAATATCTCACCTGTTCAAGTACACTCAGTGCGTGGTAAAGCGAATGATGGGAATGGTAATTTTTTATCATCATCTGGGTGGACATCCTTATTTGTGGCTCTGAAACAATCAAAGGAGAACGAAAATGGATGTACTCCGGTTTTTAATCAACGTTCGGATGCCCAACATGATCCCGATCAATTTTGTGGCTCTATGTTGAATCCAATAAATGAACCTATTGACGTACCGGCAGTTGCTAACAAAACCGTGCATCAGTTTCACCAACCCACTACTACCTCCACGTTCTCAAAATACGCTACTAACAGAAAGCAACAAAATGCGTTGCAATCTTTAGCTGATCTATTTAAGTCTAAGGACACTACCTTTGACGAGTGGAATACAAATTTGCAGACAAGAAGTGGCTCGGATGTACCACACAAAGACATTGCAAAATTGAAGAATCGAAGAGGTCTAAGAAAGCTTTTTTCGTATGATTGTGAAATGTCAAGCAGTAGTAGTGAAAGTGATGACGCGAGTGACAATGATAATAACAGTGATCTTGATGATGTGAGCGATGAGCTGGTGAGTAGCGGTAGCGACGATGACGAGGGAGTTGTTGGTGATGGTAGTGATGATAATGAATCAGTTGCTAGTAATAGTGAGCCGGAACACTCCATATAGGAATATATTGCTGGTGTTGAAAGTGATGGTGACGTTGCCCAAAGATGCACAAAACGACCACGGGTGAAATGGCATTGTAACTTCTATGTACTGTTAGATGTGTTCTTCTTTCAATGTATTATTACATGATGACTATGTGAAACTTTTTGTCGCAGGTTACGGTGATTACATTACGCATTTTTAGAACAGAAAGTCGATGCTAAACTAGGTTGTGATGGGGTTGCTTCCAATGTCTGCGACTTTACTGGTTGAGCAGACTAAAAGAATAGTTTGTTTCACAATAGTATATAACTCTTCTCACCCATTCACTACGGTAATGTCACTATATGGGCGGGACACTGGGAAAAAAATAACTGTAGAAGTGAAAGTTTTCGCGCGTCGGGGTACTACGAAACTTGGGTCGGGAAGAGAGAGAATTTCTACCCGCTTTTTTCAAGGACGAGGTGAGAGAAACTTCTACTAATGAATAGGGTCTCCGTATCAGATGCGTTTATTCACGAAAGTGCCCACGAAGTGGGTACTTTACATGGTTAAGCGCTAACAAAGAAAAATAACTTGGGCACTGCATAAAAACGTGACCATTTTCGTGAACAATCTTTTACAACTTCACCAATACTCGTACTTACTTCAAGTTGATGGTTTCGATGTGTATCTGCAAGTGTATCAAATACATTGACACCTTGTACAGCCCACTTGTCTAACGAAAAATAGTGTGTCAAGGACATCTTGGGGTGCTTGATTGCTTGCAATATACTGCGGGGTCGT